>FWPV01001303.1_pt1 | contig 70306 bp, 66 predicted proteins | sample 2228371 | NCBI WGS metagenome assembly FWPV01 (sample SAMEA103939776, study PRJEB20133) | metagenome
CCATTTCCACCCCTTAAAACATCGCCTCCATCACCACCATAAAGCACATCATTTCCATTTTCACCACAAATTATATCGTTCCCTTCACCGCCATTTATAGTATCATTTCCGCTTAGGGCAACAATTACATCAACTCCAGAAGTGCCATTAATAATATCTCCAATTTCTGTTCCAACGCATGTTGCTATGTTGCCATTACATTTTAGTCCTGACGGATTCTCAGTCGGACAGGTTATTTCTTCCGATAAAGCAATTCCCGATAAAAAGAAAATCAAAACAGATGCTACCAAATATGTTATACCCCACCTTTTCATTTTTCCCTCCTTTTAAAGACCTTACAATTTGTTAATACGAACCTTTAAATATGAACTTTATATACAATATATACAATAAAATTCACAACAAATCAATATAAATTTTTAAGTTGAGAAGATACGGCATATAGACAACCTTCATATACAGAAGTATAATTAAAAAGAATGTCAAGAAGAATATATCCTATTTTTATTATCATTGCCATATTCTCACTGATTTCCGTGCTCTTTTTATTTAAAGAGCGCAAACATGTCGTAGTATTTTTTAGTGGAACAGGGATGAAGATTCCTGCAAGCGAGATAATAAGGGATTTTTCAAAGAAAACAGGGATAGATGTTGATGTACATTTTGATGGCTCCTCTATTTTAAGGGAACATATAGAGAAATATGGAGACGCAGATGTCTTTATGTCAGGAGACAAAGAAAACATAGACATCCTTATTAATAAGGGTCTTGTAAAAGAGAGTTCATTTATAGCATGGCATATCCCGGTAATATTGGTCCCTTCCGAAAACAGGCAAAAGATAACGGGATTAAATGACCTTTTAAAAAAAGACATAAGGTTTATCATGGCAAACCCAAGGCTCGCTGGAAGCGGGAAGATAGCTTATGAGGCAATATCAAGACATCCAATGTCTCATGAGATTTTTAAAAACATTGCTGCATATAGTTCTTCAACACAAGAAAGCCTGAAGATATTTTGGGACCTTTATAAAAAAGGACAGGCAGACGCAGTTATAGAATGGGACGTGATGGTTCATGTACCAGAAGGCAAAGGACTCTTTGTTGTCCCCTTTGAGAAGGAATACGAAATCAGGGACTACATAACAGTCGCTCTTATGAAAGACTCAAGGAATACTGATAGCTCAAAGAAGTTTTATGATTACTTAAGGAAAGAGGGCATCGAGGTATTCAAGAGATATGGTTACAATACAGAGGTTCAAAAATGACCTTAAAGACAAAATCAACAATAATGTCATTTCTGATAATAATTGTTGTGAGTATATCCTTTAAGCTATTTATTGATTTTAATTCCCTTCACAGTTCTATTGTCACAAACCTTTACCAAAGCGGTCAGATACTCATGTTAGAATCAGAATTATATAAAAGTCTTTCCAAAGAGCCGCCAGACATAAATACTGCCAGAAAGATAGTTAGCGAATTCCCAGAAATAATAAAAAAGATGGATTTGAGACATTTAAACAAGAAAGAGATGCATGATGTCATTTCCATGAAAACTGCATTCGTAAGGATAGAAAGAATCCTTAATGAACTAATTATCTCAGAAACGATCCCAGACTATGAAATAAAACAGGTATCAAATGAAATCGAAAAAATAACACTGGTTGTCAGGGAATTCAGGGCATCTTTCAAAGAAAGAATGGATAGAGAGATAAACAAAAAAACAAGACTCCAAGCAATAATCTTTGGCACTGTTGGGCTCGGTGTAATCATGATATTTATTGGTTTTCGCTACTATTTTTTAAATCCTTTAAAAAAACTTACATCTCAAGTCCGCGAAGTAAGGAAGGGGGCTTTAGAAAATATAGATATTTATAGAAGCGGAGACGAGATCGAAAGGCTTTCTGATTTTATATTCAATACTGTAAATGATCTTAAAAAGACAAACGAAGCACTTTCGGAGCGGTTTGAAATACAATATGCTACATCAGAGATACTTAAGGCTGCTCAGGAGTCCTCTGATATAGAATCTTTCCTTAATGATGTCCTTGAAAAGATACTCTCCGTTAAATGGCTTAACATACTTAATAAGGGTGCGATTTTTCTGGTAGATGAGTCAAATCCTGACCTGCTCATACTTACCGCAGGCAAGAACCTTTTAGATTCGCAGAAAAAGGCCTGCGCTGTAGTTTCATCTGGGGATTGTATATGTGGTATGACAGCAAAGGGCAAAAAGCCGATATATAAACTCTCATTTGATGAAGATCACGAACATATATACAATGGCATCTCTCCACACGGTCATTATTGCGTACCTATAAAAAAATACGATGAAGTGCTCGGTGTCATCTCCCTTTATATTAATGAAGGCAGTGCATTAAGTGATGTGGAGAGGGAATTTATAGATGCTATATCCATTATTGTGGCAGAGGCATTAACAATAAGGAAACTTTCTGATAGACATCTCCTGATAACAAAGGCGATAGAAGAAGCAGGTGAGGGCATAATGATCGTAAACAAAAATATGACTATCGAGTATGTGAATCCCGCGGTTTCGAAGCTGACAGGATATACAGAGAGAGAACTAATTGGCAAAAGCCTTTTTACACAGATACAGGCACTTGAGTTGACAGAGAACCTGTGGGGAGATATAAAAGATGTAATACATGGATATGCATGGTCAAGTAATTTAAGGAACAAGAGGAAAGATGGAACAGAGTACTTAGAACATATAACTATAATCCCTATAAAGGATAAATTCGGAAACGTAAAGAAATTCGTTGCAATCAGGCATGACATAACAAGAGAGCGTCAACTTGAAGAACAACTTCTACATTCTCAAAAGATGGAGGCGATTGGTCAACTTGCTGGTGGAATAGCACACGACTTTAACAATATATTGACAGCAATAATAGGTTACGCTAACCTCCTGCATGAATCTATTATTATGAAAAGCCCGAGCATAGAATATGTTGATGAGATACTGAATGCTACAAAAAGGGCTGTGAATCTGACTCAAAGCCTTCTAACATTCAGCAGAAAACAGATAATACACCTTGAGCCTGTGGAACTGAAAGAAATAATAAAGGGCTTACAGGGTTTGCTATCGAGAATTATCGGTGAAAATATAGAATTGAGGACGATATTTACAGATAAAGACCTGAAAATACTGGCAGATAAAGGTCAAATAGAACAGGTCATTATGAATCTCGTCACAAATGCAAAAGATGCAATGCCTGAAGGTGGTCTTCTGACTATTGAGGCAAGAGAAGTGGAAATAAACAAAGAATATCTGGATACCCATGCTATCGAAAAGACAGGCATGTATGCCCTTATATCTGTATCTGACACCGGAATGGGAATAGATGAAGAGACAAAAAAGAGGATTTTTGAGCCATTTTTTACGACCAAAATATCAGGCAGGGGGACTGGTCTTGGTTTATCAATTGTTCACGGAATCATAAATCAGCATAATGGATTTATTAATGTATACAGTGAACCGGGAAAGGGCACAACATTCAAGATATATCTGCCATTAATAGAGTCAGAAACTCCGGTATCTACTGAAATTAAGCCCGTTGCCGTAACACATGGCGGCAATGAGACGATACTTATTGCTGAAGATGATGAAGCGGTCAGCAATGTTATGAGAAAGATCCTCGAAATGCATGGATACAGGGTAATGGAAGCAGTTGATGGAGATGTAGCAATATCTGAATTTTTAAAGAACAAAGATACCATTCAACTCATTATACTTGATATAATAATGCCAAGGAGGGGCGGAATGGAAGTTTACAGGGAGATTAAAAGAATAAAACCTGATATAAGGGCGATTTTTACGAGCGGTTATACATCTGATGTGGTTTATGCAAAGGGACTCTTGGACGAAGGGCTCGACCTTATCTTAAAACCAATAGCACCTGACGAGCTCTTGACAAGGGTACGAGAGGTACTTGACAGATGAATGAGGGGATTGGTTCGATCCTGCTGGTTGATGACGACCCATTTGTCCTCAAATATATCTCCCTGTTTCTGACAGAAAAGGGATATATCGTTCACTCCTTTGAAAAAACCCTTGATGCCCTCGAATTTTTGCAGAAGGATAAGATAGACATTGTGCTAACAGATATAAAAATGCCACAAATCTCAGGGATTGAGCTCCTCGAAAAGATACGCAACTTTGAACCCGAAATGCCCGTTATATTAATGACAGCATATGCTGATTTAGAGATGGCTGTTGCTGCGATTAAAAAAGGTGCCTATGATTTTATAATGAAGCCTTTTGAGCCTGAATATCTGGCACACGCAATTGAAAAGGCGATTAGATATAAAAGATTTTTGCAGATGGAAAGGGAATACAAGAAGAGGATCGAAGATATGAATGAAGAGATACTGAATATGAATCGCGAAATGGAAAATATAGCTTCTGAAAGGACACTGAGCATGCTCGGACTGAAGATAGCGGACAGGATAAGAAATCCTTTAACCATTATTGGCGGCATTTGCAGACAGATCATAAAGAGAGGGGTTGATGAAAAGACAAGGGAAAACATTCAAGAAATACTAAATGAATGCGAAAGAATGGAGAAGATAGTTGCTGATTTTGATTCACTCGTAAGAGAAAGGAAAATTTTATTCAAGCGAGAGGATTTGAATGAAATCGTTCTATCAACACTTTCCATAGCAGAGCAAAGGGCTAAGAAGAAATCTATTAATTTGTCTTTAGACTTATCTGAAAATCCTTTACTTTTTAATGCAAACAGAGGGCTGATCAGGGTGGCAATAAACCACTTACTTAACAATGCAATAGACTCATCCGATGAAAATGGAAATATATATATCAGCACCGAACAGATTGATGATTCAATAGTACTCAATATCAGAGACACAGGCAAGGGCATACCCATTGAGGAAATTGAAAAGATATTCGAGCCATTTTATAGTACAAAGGGAAGAATGGGTTTGGGACTGCCATTTGCTAAACAGATTGTATTAGAGCATATGGGTGATATCAAAATAGAAAGTGTCATAAATAAAGGCACTACTGTAAAGGTTATCTTTCCTGCACGATGGATAGAGAAAAAGGAATAAAAGACATCCCAAAGAATTTACTTACTGAGTATCTTCTTTATTGTCTCCTTCAGTCCTGACAAATCAGATGACTTGACCATGTATGCATCAGAAACCCATACAGAAAAGTCGTCCCTGTAGTCATAGGCTGTAAGCATTATCACAGGCACATGGGGCTTTTTTTCCTTCATCTGCCTGAGAACCTGAATGCCATCCATATCCGGCATCAATATATCAAGCGTAACAATATCAGGGGTCTCTTTTTCGAATATCTCCAATGCCTCTTTTCCAGAGCTTGCAGTAATAACAGAATATCCCTCATCCTCGAGTTCTGACTTATAAAGCTTCAATATATTTTTTTCATCATCTACAACTAATACCTTCATAGTTAATCCTCCTCTATTGGCATGAATATTTTAAACTTTGTTCCCTTACCCCATGTGCTTTCAACCTCTATCCTCCCGCCGTGTTCCTCAATCAGTCTCTTTGTGATTGCCAAACCAAGTCCTGTTCCTGTTGGTCTTGTGGTAAAAAATGGGTCAAATATACGGCCTAAGTCTTCCTCTTTTATTCCGATTCCGGTATCTTCTATCTCTATCACTGCCTCCCTTTTCTCTTTTACATATCCTAACAGGTCAGGTTCCGAATATGACACATATTTGAATGCCCTTACGATAATGGTTCCGTTTTCTGTTGCAGTATTAGCATTATTAATTATATTCAAAAGAGCCTCTTTGAATCTATTATAATCTACATACAGCTTTAAAGGCTCTTTTATATCCTTTATCAATTCATTACCCCTCTCGCCAATGGCAGGCATAAATAGGTTTATAACATTATCTACTATTTCATTTATATCAACCATTCTTTTCTCGAGCCTTGATGTCTTAACAAAACTCATTGTATCGCTGAGAATCTCCTCAAGGCGGTCAACCTCTTCCATTATTATTCTCGCATTCTCTTTTAATTCTCCTGTCAGCTTACTTTCCAGTCTTCGGGCAAATCCACCAATAGAAAGCAGAGGATTCCTTATCTCGTGGGCAACCCTTGCTGCCATTTCTCCGAGTGCAGCCATTCTCTCAGCAGAAGCAACTTGCTCTCTCAATTTTCTTAGCTCCGAGACATCCCTTACTATATGTACTGTTCCTAATATCTCTCCTGCCTTGTCAAAAATTGGAGAACTGGACACTAAAAATGTGCCCTTAAGATAAGGGTCATCGATTTCCTCTACAATAGGTCTCTTTGTGAGTAAGGTCTTGTGGTGAGGACATCTCTTCCATGGCTCTGTCATGCCATGGAATACTTCATAGCACTTTCTGCCAAGAATCTCTTCTGCTGGCTTTTTGAGCCTTTCTAATACAGCCCTGTTAACCTTCTTTATTGTATAATCACTGCTGTTGAAATATACAAGGTCAGAGATAGACTCAAATATATTAGTCAGTTCCTGTTCAGCCTCTGCTATGCGTTCAAATAGCCTTGCATTCTCTATAGCTGAAGATATCTGGTCGCTGAACCCCTTTAAAAATTCCATATCATAATCGGTAATCTGCCTTCCAGAAAAGAGATTATCAACCCACAAAACCCCTATAACCTTATCCCTCGATATCAAAGGCACCACTGCATATGCCCTTGTGCCGAGTTGCTGTATTAGCAGGGGATCTGAACAAGGCTCGGAATAAACATCTACCACATTAAATGCCCTTTTCTCTTTTACAGCCTTCGCAAGTATAGTGTCCTCATCTAACTGGATCTCTATGCCACGGCAGAGCCTGTCTATAAAAGAGTCCTTCCTGGCAGACTCTCTATCTATTTCCTCCATAATAGTGTGAATGTCCTTACGCTCTGTTGATAACTTTGCCCAAATCTGCCATGCCTCCTCATGACTCGAAGGACCAACACCCATTGCCCCCTTTAAGACCCTTCTGTCATCTTCCAGAAGAAATAGCATTGCCCTGTTAAAGCCAAGACCATCTCCCATCGTGACTGCAGTGAGAACCATTCTGAGCAACTTATCGAGCTCAAGTGTTCCTCTCATTGCAGAGTTTATAAAGAGCATCTTGGAAAGCATATCCGTTTTTTTCATGAGTTCCTTTTCTACCCTCTTTTTCTCGGTAATATCCCTCGCAATACCACTAACACCTATTATGTTGCCAGAATGATCTTTGATAGGAGAGAGTGTAAGGCTTATATCTATAAGCCTTCCGTCTTTTGTCCTCCTGACTGTCTCTATATCCTTTATCGTCTCCCCATTTTTTACTCTATCTAAATATTCGAATTCTGTAGCCATCAAGAAATCGGGCACAAAAGGCAAAAATCTATCCATAGCCTCTTGCCTTGTATAACCATAAATCTTTTCAGCCCCGAGGTTCCATGAAGTTATAATTCCATTAAGGTCAGTGGTCACTATTGCATCAGCTGAATTCTCTATCAAACCTTGAAGATATTCCTTTATTGCTTCAACCTCTTTTTTGGCTTCTATAGCCTCTTTATAAAGCATTGATTTATCAATTACTATCGCAGCAATTGATGCAAAGTCCTCAATAATAGCTATGTCATCTTCTGTAAATGGAACTACAGAGCCGTCGTTACCTATTTTGTCATAAACACCAAATGTCCCTATTACAATATTTCCTGCCTTCAGAGGGGTGCATATGGCTGTCTGCATATCTATCCCAGGTGCGATCAGACCGAATTCCTCTGCGCTTTTTGCAAGAACTGTCCTACCTTCTTTCGCCGCAACTCCAGCAATACCCTCTCCTACTGATACCGTAAGCCTTTCTTTCATTTCCTCAGGGAATCCATAAGCTGCCTCTACCTTTAAATGCCCATTGTCTTTTAGACGAATGATGCATCCCTTTGCATTAAAAAATCTTGTTGTCTCTTCACAGATTTTTTGCAATAACTCATTAAAATCTCTTAGATAGATTGTCTCTTTTGTGAGCTTACATAATGCAGAAAGCCTTTTTAATTGAGCCCTTTCCAGTGCGCTTAATTCGTCAGACATTTTCTCCATAACCAAGCCTCAATTTTTAGTGATTAAATCTTTATAAATGTCAATATATGTCTTTGCTGACCTGGACCATGAAAAGTCCATTCCCATTGCACTCCTTACAATAGAAGCCCACAATTTTTTGTATTTTCTGTAAATTAGGACGGCAATCTTAACACAGTTTAAAAGCTCATCAGGGGAACTTCCCTCAAATAAAAAGCCGTTTATTCCGTCCTCTACAGTATCAGCAATCCCACCCGTCTTTCTTGCTATCGGGATAGAGCCATACCTCATTGCTATCAACTGTCCTAATCCACCAGGCTCATAGTTTGATGGCATCAAAAACATGTCTGAACCTGCATAGCATAGGTGTGCGAGTGTTTCATCAAATCCATTATAAAAAAATATATTATCACGGTACATATCTTTTAAATACTCAATGCCTTTCTGATATCTGTCCTCTCCTTTTCCAATTATAGCAAGATTTACCCCTAATTTAATTAAGCCTGGTATAGCTCCGATTAGGGTATCTATGCCTTTTTGCCATGATAGCCTTCCGATAAAGCACAATAATGGTGTATCTTGTTTTCCTGACAGAGAGCACCTCTTTATCAGCTCCATTTTGCATATATCTTTCCCCTTGATATTGGACCTCGAATAATTACCCGGCAGGGATTTATCTTTCATCGGATCCCATTCTGAATAATCTATACCATTGGGAATGCCAACAATATAATCTGCCCTCTTTCTTAAAAGCCCGTCCAGTCCATATCCAAACTCAGGGGTAAGGATCTCCCTCGAATACGTCTTGCTAACCGTAGTTATCAAATCAGCGCCTATAATTCCTGCCTTTAGAAAATTAACGCTCCCATAAAATTCTATTCCATCCATATTAAAAAATTCCCAGCCAAGCCCAATAATATCCATGGTCTGGGGAGGAAATACCCCCTGATAACCGATATTGTGAATAGTGAGCACAGATTTTGTTTCTTTTAAAAAATAGTCTGTTTTATATAAAGTCTTCATATATAAAGGGATAAGACCTGTCTGCCAGTCATTGCAATGAACAATATCAAAATGCATCTTAAAGCTCCTCAGTATCTCGAGGACGCTTTTACAAAAAAATGTGAACCTGATTCCATTATCAGGATAGTCTCCGTATTGGGTACCATAAAGCTCATCTCTGTAAAATAGCTCTTCATTTTCGATAAAAAAGACCCTTTCAGAAGCCAGAGACAAAAAATCATTGCCCTTTTTTTTCTCTCTTAAAATAAAAACCCTGCATTTCTTTGTCATATTGCCGAGCGTGACATCAAATGTTATATCTGTCTCGGTGATTTTATCTTCATAATGCCCTTTTGTAACCTTATAAAGTGGGACAAATAGATATGCACTTATACCCATTTTTAAATACTCCCTAAAAAGGGAGCCTGCGACATCCGCAAGACCACCTGTCTTAGAGAATGGGATAGCCTCTGAAGCGACAATCGCAATATTCATATCTTTGCTTCCCTGAGAAATCTTGTAGCCTCCTCAGGAGGTGTAGGATTTATAAAAAAACCTGAACCCCATTCAAAACCAGCACGTTTAGTGAGTCTCGGCAAAATCTCTATATGCCAGTGATAGTATTCATTAATCTCTTCTTTAAATGGAGATGTATGGAGTATAAAATTATAAGGCGGGAAGTCGAGCACAGCGTCCAATTGCTTAAGGATCCTCTGAAGCATCTCTGCAAGACTCGTAAAGCTCTTGTCTGCTGGATAAAAGTTTGATTCATGCCTTTTTGGGAGTATCCATATCTCAAATGGATCCCTCGGGGCAAATGGAGAAATGGCAATGTACTTATCATTTTCATATATAACCCTTTTTGCAGATTCAGCTTCCTGACTTATGATATCGCAAAATATACACCTCTCTTTTGCGTCATAATATTTCTTTGAAGACTCCATCTCCTCCCTTACTGTCTTCGGGATAATCGGAAGGGCTATCAACTGGCTATGTGTATGTTCAAGAGTCGCCCCTGCTACCTCACCTTCATTCTTAAAAATCAGCACATATTTAAATCTCACATCCTTTTTCAGGTCTGTGAGCCTGAAGTAATATGCCCAGAGGACATCTTCTGCGGCCCTTTGTGGCATGGTAGCAAGCGATTGTTGGTGATCCGGCGTCTCTATTATTACCTCATGGGCACCTATTCCATTCATCATATCAAAAATACCCTCTCCCCTTTTGTTAAGATCCCCGTGTATCTGCAGTGCTGGAAATTTGTTTGGAACCACCCTAAGTGTCCATCCGGGTGAGTTAGGAGGGGTGCTTGCAGGCCTGAATGCTATTATTTCTGGTGTTGTTGTATGCTCATTGCCAGGACAAAATGGGCAAAACCCCCCTGCCCTTCTCTTCAGAGATGGAGATATAAAGTCCGTTGGTCTCTTACCTCTCTCAACAGAGATAATTACCCACCTTCCTGATATCGGGTCTTTTCTAAGCTCAGGCATATATCCTCCTATGAGTTAATATATATAGATTAATCGCAATTGTTTTATAATTATACCAGCTATGAAACCAACATTTCATGCCATACAGGTAAATGGTCCTTTTGAAGATCCATGCATATATATTAGGATATTAAGAGAAAAAAGGGCGATACTTTTTGATGCCGGTTATATAGGAAGGATTGAACTTGGTAATCTCTTAAAGGTCTCTGATATATTCATAACCCATACCCACATGGACCATTTCGTTGGATTCGATACCGTGCTGAGGGCAATGCTCAGAAGAGAGACACCATTAAGGGTCTTCGGTCCCCAAAATATAATCGATTGTATAGAAGGAAAACTAAAGGGATATACATGGAATCTCATTAAAGACTATCCTCTACAGATAGAGGCATATGGTGTTAGCGATAATTTGATGGAGCATGCGAGCTTTTATGCAGAAAGTGGCTTCAATCGAATAAATAATCCCAGCATAAAATTTGATGGATTTCTCTTAGTAGAACCAATGTTCAGAGTTAAAGGCATCTTGCTGTCTCATCAGATACCTGTGATGGCTTATTCTATTGAAGAAGAAAAACACATAAATATAAATAAGTCTATCCTTTCTGAAATGGGACTGAAGGTGGGTCCATGGCTATCTGAATTTAAAAAGGCAATAAGACAGGGTCATGAAGACAGGACCTTTGTCCTTGATGGAAAGACTTATAAAGTCAAAGAGCTAATGCCAATAGCAACAATAACTAAAGGACAAAAGATATCATATGTTATGGATGTATCTCCTACAGATGAAAATATTGAAAAGATAATCACATTTGTTAATGGTTCTGACCATTTATTCTGCGAGGCTTATTTTCTCGATAAGGACAGAGATAGGGCTGAAAAAAGGCACCACCTAACAGCAGCCATTGCGGGTAAAATAGCCAGGGAGGCCATGGTCGGAAATTTGACAATAATGCACTTTTCTCCCAAGTACAGACACATCGAAGAAGAGCTGTATCAAGAGGCGGAAAGGGAATTCAAATCGTGAAGAATCAGGAAATCGCAAAGATATTTAATGAGATAGCTGACCTCCTTGAAATCAAAGGAGAAAATCCATTCAGGATAAGGGCATACAGGAGGGCTGCACAAAACATAGAAGGATTGACTAAGGGTGTTGAAGATATCTCAACAGAAGAAATCCTCAGGATTCCAGGAATAGGGCATGACCTTGCAGGAAAGATTGAGGAATATTTAAAGACCGGTAAGATTCAGGCACATGAAGAACTAAAAAGGGAGATACCAGAGGGACTCTTAACACTCTTATCTGTACCAGGCCTTGGACCCAAGACATCAAAACTACTTTATGAGAAATTAAACATCAGAAATGTAGATGACCTCGAGAGGCTGGCGAGAGAACATAAGCTTGTTGGACTTCCAGGGATAAGGGAAAAAACAGAAGAGAATATTTTGAAAGGCATCGAGATGCTCAAAAGGGGAAAAGAGCGTCAGCCGATCGGACGGGTGCTTCCAGTAGCTAATGACATCTTAGGACATTTAAAAAAGAAAGCCCCTATCTTAAAGATAGATCTTGCGGGAAGTTTAAGGAGATGGAAAGACACTATTAAAGATATTGATATACTCGTTGCATCAGAAGATCCAAAAGAGGTAATGAAGGTATTTGTACATCTTCCACATGTCAAAGAGGTTTTAATGCATGGTCCTACAAAATCTACCATTATAACCCATGAAGACCTTCAGGTTGACTTAAGAGTGGTCGAAAAGGATTCATATGGTGCTGCCCTTGCATATTTCACAGGTAGTAAGGCTCATAACATAAGACTCAGAGAAATGGCTGTTAAAAAGGGACTCAAGATTAATGAGTATGGTATTTTTAGAGATAAAGATAATAAAAGGATAGGTGGTGAAAAAGAGGAGGATGTTTATAAGATACTGGATCTTCAATATATACCACCTGAATTAAGAGAAGATCAGGGAGAGATAGAGGCTGCATTAGAGGGGAGACTTCCAGACCTTATTAATCTCGAAGACATTAAAGGAGACCTCCATGTACATTCGAAATGGAGTGATGGAAGCCATACATTCGAGCAGCTTGTTGAGGCTGCAAAAAAACATGGTTATTCCTACATTGCAATAACAGACCATTCAAAGGGTCTTGGCATTGCAAGGGGTCTGACAGAAGACAGGATTCTGGAGCAAAAAAGGGAAATAGAGGTACTAAACAAAAAACTTAAGGGTTTTAGGATTATCCATGGTATTGAGGTGGACATAAGGAGTAATGGTAGTCTGGATATATCAGATGAAGTGCTTAAAGAGCTTGATATCGTTGTTGCATCCATACATTCTGGATTTAAACAGCCAAGAAAGCAGTTGACATATCGTCTGGTCTCTGCAATGAAAAATCCATATGTAAGTGTCATAGCACATCCGACCGGAAGACTTATTGGCGAGAGGGATGCTTATGATGTGGATATGGATGAGATATTGGCTGTTGCAAAAGATACAGGCACTGCAATAGAGATAAATGCATATCCTTTGAGGCTTGATATCAACGATATTTATGCAAAAAAAGCGAAAGAGATGGGGATACCTATAGTCATAGCAACAGATACGCATGTGACAAATCAATTCGATTACATGAGATATGGAGTATCTATTGCACGGAGAGGTTGGCTCGAAAAGGATGATGTTCTGAATACACTGGAAGCGGAAAGGCTTTTAAAACGGCTCAAGCCGACCAAGGGAAAAAAAACATAGAAATATGTATAAGGATACCACTGATCGAAATTATCATTTAAAAAACAGGCATTGGGATCTTTCCCCATTTATGACTTGGCTCAAGTTTCCTGACAGAAATGATATCTTTTGCCTCAAGATTTATATCCACATGAAACAATGGAAACCTCCTTAATCCAAAAGAAAAAAAGTGATCCTTATCCGCAGATGTTCCATCATGTCTTTTTACTGAGATAAATATTATGCGTTTTAGCCTATGAGCATCTGTGTATATTCCCAATTGCATCTTTGTATAGTTTAAGAATATCTTGAAAAATCTGACTATAGTATTTCCTCCAGCAGGTCTTTCAAACTCTATTGGATATAGCCTCTCCAAATCCGTAACTAATGCCATCAAGAAAAAATCCGATGGCATCAAATAGGCAATGTCTGGCTTTTGCGTTTCTATAAGTGTTTCAACTGTCTCATTTCCTTTGATTAATTTAAAAACCTGTGCTATAACATCTTCACTTTCTGGCAGCACAGAAACAACCGATAATCCATCGACCTCAAAAGTCGGGATCTTATCTATAACAATACTTCTCATTTTTATGGCCAAAAAAACAGATATAACCACAGTAATAACATAAAGCATTAAAATTCCAAGGGCTTTTGACTTAATGCCACCGAAAAAAATTTTGTATATCCTGCCACCAATCTCCTTTGGCAGAAACATCGGCACACCATTCATGTAATTTATATATGCCATTCCGTAATTTCTTATCATGCGCTGCTCTTCATTTTTTGCAAGCAGATAATAAACAAATAACATTGAGATGTATAAAATCAAAATAAGAAATCTTGGCCAGTATAAAAGCAAACCGAATCCAGCTATGCCAAGACCAAGATACTGCGGGTGTCTGATCCTGTAATAAATGCCCTTGGTTAAAACCCCTTTTCTTCTAAACTTATTGTAATACAACGGAATAGCTGCATACATGAAAAGGGCAATTCCAGAGAAAAAAGTTATTAATTGGACTGCACCGAGTATTAACATAAAAGGTTCTCTGATAAACACAAAATGTGGCAGGAAGAATTCCGTAAGCCAGAATGTATATTTAGACATATAAAGATAATTAACAAGTGGTCCATAAAAGGAATAAAAATAGGCTGCAAATGGACTTATCATGATAAAAATTTCGAGAGCTATGATTAGATATACTATAAATGTGCTTTTAAGGAGTATATTTTTCATCTTCGAGTTAGTAAGTATTATCCGGTTTATTTCTCTTCATGTGATACAGCATTTTCAGGGATTTTACACAATATATAATTTTTTATTTTTTCTTCAAGATAAAATAGTGTATCAAGCCCCCTGCCTGAAACCTCCTGAAAGAGGATTATATTTTTCAATGGTATCCTCGAATATATCCTATTGCAAAGGTAATTCACACAAATTACCTCACGAACCCTCAGAATACATCCTCCTTCTCCGACAAAGTAACATGAATCTTTATTATGTCCTCCCTTAAACAGATTCACACCCATCAGTAGATTAATTATTAAGATTTCTACACCATAATGATTCTCCATATCCTTTCCGCAACAACCACTACCTGACATTGAACAGTCCTCACACTCCTTTGCCATCCCTATCATCTGTCTTATAGATTCACTCTCATCAACAAGATTATTTAGCTCCTGTATCAGCCATTTTGCCTCATCATTATTTTCTATCAACCCCGTTATTCTTCCATAAAGCGATATCGATTGCCCTATCTTCACAGAAATCGGATTTTTAAGAGTTTCGCTCATTTCTAAGAAGAAGCATGTCAATTTATATTATTTCTTTGTCTCTTCTTCTTTTTTTTCCTCCTTTATTGTCACATCCCTTACAAAATCCGCACATTTCTGTCCTGCCTTCATCGAGAACTGTTTCTGGCAGGTTCCCCTCCATGCACACACAGCACATAAGACCTTCTCCTTGCTCACTCTGACCTCCTAAAATAAACACTCAAAACCCTTTCTATATTGTTTATTATGCTGTCCTTTGCATTTATTATAAATATCCTTGGTCTTTCTGTTGCCACCTCAAACAACTCCCTTTCTATTCGTCTTATTTCTGGAGGCTCGGAATGTCTTGCCCTCATTACATCTTCAAACATTGGAACTATCTTATCTTTCATCCTTAATTCCGTATCCATAAAAAATATCGCTATCTCGGGAATGAGGTCATAAACCCTGTCTAAAAAGGCAGATATTTCATTCTGGTAAATCTGCTTGGGAGGAGAGGACTTTACCTCCATGTAAAGGATTGAACCGTCTATCTTTGTGAGCAGGTCATAGTCTCCACCTATACCAGGCCTCTTCATCTTTACTCCCCAGATTGCCTCAGAAGCAAACTCCCTCTTAAATATTTCTGCAATGAACCATTCGAGTGTTTCTCCAAAACTCTTAATAGGACCCTTCTTAAGCCTATAAGATGAGTTAAATCTCTCTGAAAGACCAATTTTTATCAGATACTCAATATACTCCTCTGTGACCTCTCTGGTTGCATATCTGGTCACCTGCTGGAGTGTGAATATCGGCTGATGCTTTATTACATCCCGCAAAAAGAGCCTGAATGAGTATTTTTTGAGCATCTCATAATATTCGTCTATAAAATCAATTTCTGGTAAGAGAAGGTCATCCGAAGGCTCTTTCTTGTAAATCTTAAACCCTCGCCTTTTAAGCAGAACAGACAGAGAAGGGGTAAGCTCATTCAGGGTTCTCCTGAGTCTCTTTACCTCTGCCCTCAGAAGGTCTATCTCTTCACAGGCCTTTTCGATCATTTTTAATATTGTATCTTTATCAATTTGTTTTTACAAATTTAAATTGAAAAAATAATCTAATAATTTGAATTTTTTCTTGAAAATTCACTAAATTAATACTAAACCTTTAGTTAGTAAAAATGAATAAATCCTGTCATCCCTATAACATAAAGAGCCTGACTCCGGAATCGGCTCGTGAATTATTGGAGTTAAAAGATGTTTTATTTCTTGATGTTAGAGAACCACATGAGTATCTATCAGGACATATTAAGGGTTCCATGCATATTCCGATAAATGAACTCCAGCAAAGGATACAAGATATTCCGACCGAAAAGAAGATAGTAACTTACTGCCGCTCCGGCAACAGAAGCCTCAAGGCAGCTATTTTTCTTTGTTCAAAGGGTTTCAAAGATATAATGCATTTAGAAGGTGGAATACTCAAATGGGAATATGGTCTTGAAAGTTTCTTGCTGTAGCTTTCTTACAAATTTCCCCAATCTGGATTTTTATTGTATAATTTATTCATGCAAAGAGTTGGATTCATTTACAATGACATATTTCTCGAGCATGAAACCCCACAATGGCATCCAGAGACCAGCAATAGGCTAATAACAATAATTTCGACATTAAAAAATTCTGATATATGGGACAGACTCATTCACATAAATCCGATTAAGGCGACCTTTGATGATATTAATCTTGTTCACACCAAAAAATACATAGAGGAGATAAAAAATTTTGGCACTGGCTATCTCGATGCAGATACATTCATGTCCGCTCATAGCCTTGATGCTGCAATGTATGCTGCTGGAGCCGTAATTGAGGCAATCAATAGATGCAAGAGTGGTGAAATTCAGAGCGCATTCTGTGCTGTAAGACCCCCTGGACATCATGCAGAGGCAGAAAGGGCAATGGGTTTTTGCATATTCAACAATATAGCCATTGGAGCGAGATATGCCCAAAAAGTAGGATATAAAAAGGCCTTTATTATAGATTTTGATGTACATCACGGAAACGGCACACAACATATCTTTGAAGATGACGACACCGTCTTTTACTTTAGCACCCATCAATACCCTCATTATCCTGGCACAGGCAGTGAATCAGAAAAAGGCAGAGGCGCAGGGGAGGGTTACACACTCAATATACCCATGATGGCAGGGTCAGGAGATAAAGAATTTATGCAGATTTATCAGGACATACTTCCTGGTATTGTCTCGAGATTTTCTCCAGATATACTTCTTGTTTCTGCAGGTTATGATATAAGAAATGAGGATCCATTATCAGCAATAAGGGTATCAGATGAAGGGATAAGGGCAATTATTCAAGGCATCATATCCTGCACAAAAACAGACTCTAATAAAATTCCTCTGATATTTGCCTTAGAAGGAGGTTACGACCTCAAGGCACTCGCAAGATCAGTAATGATCACGCTTCAAGAAATGATGAAGTGAGTCTGAGGTATTGCTCTCTACATATGTTTTCTATATCCATAAGCATCTGGAATGGTTTCTGAAAACAATCCCTTCCTGATGTAAAAACCCCGTGTCCGTACACTATTACACCCCTACCATGTCTCATTGCTGGAGGCACGGTATTGACCAGACCTGTTGGTCCTGTCCCGATTTCTCCAGAAACAATCGGGATTCCCTCGATATCCCTTTTTCTCACACATCCTTTATGACACATATCCCTATTTCTGTAATGGCTACAATCCCTATTTTCACATCTCATTGACATCACCACAGAAAATTTAGGATGTCCATGCAAAATTGCATTGTCTCCTGTTTCGGCATAGATATTTTTATGTGCCGATAATTCAGAAGATGCAGTAATACCAACTGATGAAGAGCCATCCATGGGTACAGCATCTATACATCCCTCAAGCTCATCAAGCGAACTTCCTGTCTGGCTGATGAATATTTTATTATTGTACACAAAGGATATATTCCCGAAATAAGAGTCCACGAGGTCACATTCAACAACCGCCCTACCTGCTTCAAATAGCATCTTAAAGACATCTTCCTCATTTTCTGGCTTTTCGGTTACCAATTTTCTACTGCCTCTAAGTGGTTTAATATATTGTCTAATATTTTTAAACCTTTCTATGTAAACCTCATTATATCTGACTGCTTTATTTTCTTCGAGAGTTAATATGGCATCATAAAAGTATTTTACAAACATACTGAAGCATGTAGAGCTAAAAGATACAAATGCCTGTTCAGGTGTAACCGACCCATATGCAACAATGCCTTTATTTTTAATAATCGCTGATTTTCTATGAGAAAGTGCCTTTGCTATTTCCTGAGCAGATAGATCATCAATAACAGGGATATCATGAAAAAATGTCCTTGTTTCGCAATCCATCGGCACTATCTTTTTTTCTCTCTCACACATATCATCATATCTAATTATTTCATCTATAATGCTTCTGTATGGCTCATTCGGTTCAGCAAAGAGAATTGTATTTATATTCATGAGAGCGAACACATCTTTAAGTATCTTAACCCTTTCTTCATCTAATGGCATATTAGAGTATAAATCAGCATCTAAAGCCAAAAGCATTGTTTTATCCCTCGTTGAAAGTTTCTGAGATTCGAGCTTTTTCAGGTACTTATTAATCAGCTTCTCCATGATATCCCCTGATTCTGTAATAAGCATCCCTTGCCCTGAGGAATTCTTCTCTATTGATTGGCGGTATTCTTATATTAGAATTAGATGAACCTTCTTCTTTAAAAAACCTTTCTGGCAGGTCATCATCCGATTTTTTAAAACCGTTTAACTTATTAAAATGCCTCTCCAGATTCCATATCCTTTCACCAATCTTCATAAGAGATTGTACATCATAATCCATTCCTGTAACGGCATTTATAGCCTTTGAATATTCTTCAAGACTCGATGCAAAAAAGACAAACTTACAAGCAGTAAGTGAGTCAACCACTGCATTCATATCCTCTGCGATTTTTATAATCCTCGCCTTTCCTTCAAAAGAAAATCTATTGGTAGCAACTGGCTTTCTGAGGATTTCGTGGCTTATTGGATAAGCCCTCAAATGACACCCACCCCTGTTTGATGTAGCATAGGCAAGAGCCATCCCATAAGCACCCCTTGGGTCATAAGCAGGTAGTTCAAGCCTCTTAACAGACATACTCAGTTCAGGATGACCCATTAAGGATGCATATACAAAAGAACCCTCAGCAAGCATATCTCCGATTCCCTCACGATTTCCAATGCTTAATAGCAACTTTATAATTTCATCTGGGACGAGTTTTTTATTGTTTATTTCTGAATAGCAGGCGATCGTTGAGGCAGCGGATATAGTATCCATGCCGTATTCATTGCAGATGGAGTTTGACTGAAGTATCTTTTCTATATCAGCACAACCGTTTAGCGCACCAAAATGTGAGACGGTCTCAAATTCAGGAATTACTTCACCATTTGCACCGATCTTTTTACAGAGTATCGGGCATCCAGCACAACCCGTTTTTTTTGACTTATAATGTAACCTTAGTTTATACCCCGAATAATTTGAAGAGCCTTCAAAAAAAGTCCTTCTGAAATTATCTGTTGGCTCCATTCTCCTTGCATGAATTAGATCGACCAGAGCAGCAGTTCCAAATTCTGAAAGACCAAATTCCCCGTAAACAGCAGGTGATGCTCGCAAAAGCCTCATTATCTCCTCACGTGCATATTTAAGTTTTTCTGCATCAGCTATAGATATCCTACCGTTACCCTTCACTTTTATTGCCTTCAATCTTTTCGCGCCCATAACAGCACCAAGTCCGCCCCTGCCAGCACAATAATGACCATCAAATACAATAGAAGAAAACTTCACCATTCTTTCTCCAGCAATCCCAATTGCTGCCATTGAACCATCGGAACCATTAATTTTTCTAACCTCTGATGTGTTTTTACCGTACAAATGTGTCGCATCTTTTAAGGATATCTTTTCATTCTCGATATCCAAAAAAAGCCATCTATCAGAAATACCAGTTATTTCTAAAAAATCATAACCTGCCTTCTTTAACTCCGTTCCGAACCTTCCACCCACAGAACAATCAAAAATAGTTCCTGTCAATGGAGATCGAGAAATGACGGACATTCTTCCTGATGTTGGAGATGATGTCCCTACAAGAGGACCCGTCGAAAATATCAATGACATCTCAGGAGAGTCAAATTCATAAGTTATCTTATCCTCAAGCAGCTTGACACCCAATCCCCTTCCTCCAAGATATTGCTCGCATAGGTCTAACGGGGTAGGAAAGACTTCTATCTTCTTTGATGTAAGGTCTATCCTTAAGCCTTTTCCAGCATATCCATACATGTTTTATTTTAGCCTAAAGCATGTCCTCATTGCTTGAAGGGCAAATATAAGGATTAAGACTCTAAGGATTACGCAGGGAAAGAATCAACCTCTATCATTTTAAAATGAATAAACTGAAGGGGCGGCTTTTAAGCCGCCCCTATTATATTATCCTCTGAATTCCTGGAGTTTGTTGAGCAATTCCATCTCTCCAGCTGAATCACCAAGACATGTCGGAATTATACCGTCAAGGACTCCCACAAGTTTTGGCATAAAATCCTTGACTCCATCAAGTGTAGTAGTGGAAGGCCATCCGATTCTCTCTATAACCTTTTTGTTCTTTGCTGTCTCAACTATTAAGTATGCATATAAAGGTTTGTTTATTTTCTTACATTCATCAGAAATCTCTCTTAGAGCTGGTAGAGATTTTTCCTCGAGTCTCATAAAAAAGCCGAAGTCCCATCCATCTTTTATCCTTGCAATAGCATCTGCTGCAGGTCTGCGGGCTGTCAGCAGACAACCAAACTTAAGATCCTTTATCTTTACACTATTTTTAAGATAGTCCCTTACATCCTCAGCTGCCCCTGTTGCCCTCCTGTAAGCACTTATCTCATCCTCACCAGTGAGTAGCTGGCAATTACCGTCACTAAGCGTCCTTATCGGATATCCGTAAATTGGTGGGTCTCCGGGGTCAGGAACCATTCCGTAAATTCCCATTGACTCAGCAGCAAGGGCAACAGCACCTATTTCTACAGGACCTTTATAATTGGTAATAAGCATGGGTATTACTATCTTTTCTGGATACCTTGATTTCAGGACACAGGCGACAGCTGTTCCACTTGGTGCGGGTCTACCACCTGCACTGTCTGTAACATTCCAACCATCCACAAGGTCCTTTGTCTCCTCTGCGACCTTCAAAAAGTTTAATTTCGGAATGAACTCAAGGATTATCTTCATCGTCTTCCTCCCTTAAAAAAATTATAGATGTAAATATTACAGCATTTTATATCTAAATTTCCATGACTCCTAATTTTGAACGACCTGATCATGAGGTCTTTCTCACTGGGTTTTTAGCTTAAAATACCCCAAATGATGTAAAATTAATAATCTTTCTTAAGGGGCATAATCTTGAAAATATTTTTTTCGGGCATAGGCGGTAGCGGAATGTCAGCAATAGCATGTTTCATGGCTGACAGGGGACACGAGATTTGTGGTTCAGACAGGTTGTTTGATAAAGAGCCCGAAAATTATATCCGTAATATACTTAAATCTAAAAACATAACCATATTTCCACAGGATGGTAGCGGTATTGATAAATCTTATGATTTTGTTGTCTTCAGCACCGCCATAGAGCATAACAACCCTGACTTTTTAAAGGCAAAAGGACTATCTATTCCAATTAAGACGAGACCCGAATATCTGTCCGAAATTGTGAGACAATTTAATACCATAGCAGTAGCAGGGACAAGCGGAAAATCAACAACCTCTGGTTTGCTGACTTTTTTAATGAAGAGATTAGGGCTTGAGCCCAATTTCATAGGCGGAGGCAGAGTAAAGCAATTCAAGACTGATTCTGATTTGGGAAACTCAATTATCGGTAATTCTGATTATCTCGTCATAGAGGCATGTGAGTCAGATGGCTCAATTGTCAATTACATGCCTTATCACTCGATAACCCTGAACCTTGACATTGATCACCACCCATTAGAAGAAACCCTTGATATGTTCAGGTCATTTGTTAACAATACAAAGGAATTGGTCGTTATAAATAGCGATGATAGAAGGCTAAAAGAGTGCTTTTCCAATAAGGCAGTAACTTTTTCGATCCATGAAGACTCGGATTTCAAGGCTGAAAAGATAACCTATTCTAATTTTGGAAGTAATTTTTATGTTAATGGCATTCAAGTAAGTCTTACTATTCCCGGAAGATATAATATCTACAATGCACTCGCGTGCATTTCCCTCCTCAGTTCGTTAGAAATACCTATCTCTGACATTGCAGGGGTATTGCCTGAATTTAAAGGTATAGAGAGAAGATTTGATATCCATCTCAATAATAAAAGGCATCTTGTTATTGATGATTATGCCCACAACCCGCACAAGATCGAATCCTTAATGAAGACAGTAAGTGCCATGAAAAAAGAAGTCTGCTATATATTTCAGCCTCATGGTTTTCAGCCCACAAAGATGATGAAAAATGAATACATAGAAACATTCGCTGAAAATCTCAGGCATGGTGACCATCTTATCCTTCTGCCTATATATTATGCTGGAGGCACTGCCCCAAAGGATATTTCCAGCCATGACCTTGCAAAGGGAATAAAGATTAAAGGAAAGTCAGTTGAAGTCATAGAAGAAAGAAGCTTAATAATCAAGAGGTCTGATGAATGGAAAAACTATGTCATATTTGGTGCAAGGGATGAGACATTGTCTGCCCTTGCACATAAGATTGCTGAGTCACTAAAAGGTTATTGAAATACGGAATGCCTTCGCATAACTTCAATGGTCAATCGAATTTTTAAGTTTGACATTTGGCATACCACCCCTGACAGATTTAACGATTATTAAGCCAAAAAGGAAAAGCAGGGCTACAGACAAAACTGCAATCCTCTGGCTGCCGAATTCAGAAGAGAGGTAGCCAAATAAAAAGGGACCCATTATTGCTGATGATTTTCCGACAAATGCATATACACCGAAGTATTCTGCCTCCTCGCCATCCGGAATAAATTGTGAGTAAAATGCTCGCGAGGCAGACTGAACTGTGCCGAGTCCAAATCCTGCGATAGATGCAATCAAGAAAAAATGGTCCTTTGTCTGAACAAAAAATGCTAATAAGGTTACCATGCACCAAAGAGTCAGGGATATTATTACCACCTTCTTCGGACCAAGGTAGTCTGTAGGTCTTGCCATTAAAAGGGCGCCTATTAATGCCGTTGTCTGAACGACGAGGTACATTATAACCAACTCTTCAGCCCTAAACTGAAGGGTAGTTGCTGCAAATATGCTCGAAAAGACTATAACCGTGTTAACACCATCTTCGTATATCAGGTATGCAATCAGAAATTTCCTCTGTTCCCTATTTAACCAGATCCTTTTAAGCCTTTCTAATGTCTGATTAAATCCTGTTCTGGCTGCCGTTAAAATTCCTATCCCTCTCCTTTCATCCACTGGCAGAAATATAAATGCCGGCAGTGAAAATAAACCAAAAAATACCCCCACAACAGGCCATATTAAGTTTGTAAACCCTTTGTTTATAAGTAATAAAGCAATCATAAGAGAAATTATAGAGCCACCATATCCAGTCGCAAAGCCCCATGCAGAAACCCTTCCCAAATGAGTTTGCTTGGCAATCTCCGGCAGGAAAGAGTTATAAAATACCAGTCCTCCTTCCATTCCAATGTTTGCGATCGCTATAAGAAAAAAGCCCTCAACTACCATTCCTTTTTGAAGAAAATAAAAAGAGCAGGTAGCACAGATACATAATATTGTGTATGAAAGAAGCATCCTTTTTTTTATCCCTGCATAGTCCGCTATGCCACCCAATAAAGGCGAGCTAACAGCTACAATAGCCATACTGAATGATATAGCCCTTCCCCACCAGAGATCTCCAAGACCTGCTTCGTTACCAACGATTTGATTCACATAATAAACAGGGAATATGACAGAGGCTATAACTGCTGAATAGCTCGAGTTTGCAAAGTCAAAAAGACACCAGCTTATTATCTGCTTCTTTTTCATGATTCAAAATCAGTTGGGTTATAATAATACATGGATGCAATCAAAATCATCGAAAAATATTATGAGCCTGATTCAAAGGCATATTACTTCCTCATTCAGCATGGAAAACTTGTTGCAAAAAAGGCATTAGAAATCGCTGAGAGGGTCAAAGAATTAAATCCTGATTTAAAATTCATAAAAGAGGCCGCACTGCTTCATGACATAGGCATATTTATGACCTATGCACCAAAGATAGGTTGCTACGGTTTTCATCCATATATTTCCCATGGCTATTTGGGAAGAGAAATACTCGAAAAAGAGGGACTTATTGAACACGCCCTTGTTTGTGAGAGACATGTAGGGGTTGGACTCACAATAAGTGACGTAGAGAACAACGGATTTGCCTTGCCGAAGAGGGATATGCAACCAGTAACTTTAGAAGAAAAAATCATATGTTTTGCTGATAAGTTTTATTCTAAAGATGAAGACAGCCTCACATTAGAAAAGCCTTTATGGAAGGTGAGACAGATAGTTTCCAGATATGGTGAAGACAAATTAAGAATACTGGATGAGTGGATAAAATTTTTTAAAGAACCTTATTGACCTTATCTTAACGCCCTCTCAACCGTCTTTATTGCGCAGAACTCACCGCACATACTGCATACTTCATTCATTGCAGGAGGTACCTGCCCTCTCCACTCCCTCACCCTTTCAGGATTAAAGCTCAATGATGCCTGTCCTTCCCAATCAAGGTTTTTCCTGCACTGGGCCATCTTCTTATCTTTCTCTATTGCACCTGGAATCCCCTTTGCAATATCTGCTGCATGGGCTGCGATCTTAGATGCAATTACACCTTCTTTCACATCCTCGATATTGGGAAGCCTGATATGCTCTGCAGGTGTAACATAACAAAGGAAATCAGCACCAGCAGCACCTGCTATCGCGCCACCAATAGCTGCTGCAATGTGGTCATAACCCATCGCTATGTCAGTAACAAGTGGACCAAGGACATAAAATGGAGCGCCCTTGCAGATCTCCTTCTGCATCTTGATATTAAGCTCCACCTGATTCAATGGCACATGACCCGGTCCTTCAATAATCGTCTGCACCCCTTCAGAGAGTGCTATGTCTCTCAACTCTCCAAGGGTAATAAGCTCTTCGAGCTGGCTCCTGTCAGTTGCATCAGCAAGACAGCCGGGCCTGAAACCATCTCCAAGACTTAATGTCAGATCATATTTTTTTGCGATTTCAAGTAGCCTGTCATACTGCTCATAAAGTGGATTCTCTTTATTATTATATACCATCCATTCAAGGAGAAAGGCTCCTCCCCTGCTCACAACATCAAGGATCCTCCTGTCATTCCTTAACCTTTCTATTGCCTTCTGTGTAACACCGCAGTGAACGGTTATAAAATCAACACCATCTTCTGCGTGCTCCTCGATGACATTAAAAAGGTCATCAGCCGTCATCTTTGCAATATGTCCATGCCTTTCTACTGTCCTTACAATAGCTTCATAAATAGGCACTGTTCCGACAGCAATTGGAGATTTTTTTATAAGGGCATTTCTTAAGCCTTTGATGTCACCGCCTGTAGATAGGTCCATTACCGCATCAGCGCCATATTTGACAAGGACCTCCAGTTTTTGCATCTCGTCGTCATAAGAAATTCTATCTTTTGATGTGCCTATGTTTGCGTTTATCTTTGTCCTCAGACCCCTGCCGATACCAAGGGGAGTGATATCGTGAAGATTATTTCTTGTTATGACAGTTACACCCTCTACAATATCAGATGCAAGCCTTTCTGGAGATATGCCTTCTGCCGAGGCAACCGTTTTCATCTCATCTGTTATGATGCCCTTTTTAGCCTGTTGTATTCTTGTCATAATTTATCTCCTGATATTTTTAAATAATTAACTGCTGCACTTCTTACATCATTTTCGCCTAAAATACCGCTTATCAATGCGATACCATAAGCTCCAGCATTTATAACCTCTTTCGCATTATCCGGCTTTATGCCTCCAATCCCAAAAACAGGAATAGAAACCTTTTTTGTGACTATTTTCAATGATTCAACTCCAACAGGTTCTCCAAATCTTATCTTCGAAGGCGTTTTATATATTGGTCCAAATGTTATAAAATCAGCACCTTCCATTTCTGCTGCTAAAGCCTCGTCAAGATTATGTGTCGAAACACCAATCATCATTCTATTCCCAACAACCTTTTTTACAGCATAAACAGGCATACTTGTCTGCCCGAGATGCACACCATCAGCATTAACGCACATTGCAATATCAGCCCTGTCATTAATAAAGAGTCTTGCATTATATCTTGCTGTAAGCTCCCTCATTTTATATGCCATGTCAAGCAATTCCCTCACAGGCAAATCCTTTTCCCTCAATTGAATAGCCCTGACCCCTGCCTTGAGTGCATCTTCAACCGCAGTGAATAATGAATAGTCATCAGGAAATAATTTTCTATCAGTTATCAGATAAAGTTTAAAGTCCACCCCTTTATTCATGCTCTTTACAACATTCCCTCTAATGGACTGCTTGCAGTTGCATAGAGCTTCTTCGGTATTCGCCCTGCCTTATAAGCAAGCCTCCCTGCAATTACGGCATGTTTCATTGCCTCTGCCATTGCTATCGGATTCTTAGCACCTGCAACAGCAGTATTGATCAAAACAGCATCACATCCGAGTTCCATTGCAATGGTTGCATCAGATGCAGTCCCAACTCCTGCATCCACTATTACTGGCACCTTTGCTGCCTCGAGAATGATCTTTATGTTATATGGATTCCTTATTCCAAGCCCCGAGCCTATAGGCGCACCGAGAGGCATGACAGCTGCAGCACCTGCGTCCTCAAGCCTTTTAGCCATAATTGGATCGTCATTCGTATATGGAAAGACGATAAATCCCTCCTTTGCCAGTATCTCTGTTGCCTTCAGGAGTCCTATAACATCTGGAAACAATGTCTTTTCATCTCCTATAACCTCAAGCTTTATCATGTCAGATACCCCTGCCTCTCTTGCTAAACGAGAATATCTCAATGCGTCTTCAACCGTATAACACCCAGCAGTATTTGGAAGTATCTTGTATTTCTTCGGGTCTATGTAATCAAGAAGATTTTCGGATTTCCTATCTGTTATATTGACCCTTCTTACAGCCACTGTCACCACATCCGCTCCTGATGCCTCCACTGCCCGTGCAGTCTCCTCAAAGTCCTTATACTTACCGGTTCCGATCCATAATCTTGATTTAAACTCAATTCCTCTGATTATTAGTTTATCTTCCATCTTATCCTCCAATCAGAAATTCTAAGCATCCTCCACCGACAAAATAGACTATCTCTACATTGTCTCCATCTTTAAGTCTATAATTTTCAAACTCTGCCCTTTTAATTATCCTGAGATTTACCTCAACAGCAACCCGTTCAGGAATAATATCCAACTCCTTCAGCAACTGAAGGATGGTCTCGCTCTTCGTCTCCATGTGTTCACCATTAACCTTAATCCTCATTTCAACCAAAACAAAAATCCTCTATCCCTGAGTGGAATAGAGGATTTGATTTTATCTCTAAAATTCCCGTTCCCTACGCCGGTATTACCCGGATCAGGTTCGTGGGGTCTCCAATTGGACTCTCAGGCTATTAAGCCTCCCCCAGGGATAATTAATCTTAAAGCATAAAAGAAATGATTGTCAATCAGAGAATTCATAACCATAGCAACCTGAATTTAATAATGAAATTTTTTCTCATATCCCCTCGGTGTAATCATATAGCCATTCCACACACATGTCATGGAATTACCTATAATTACAGTCGTTTGCATGTCTATATCATAATTAAGCATGTCCATGAGATTGGTTATGACTATCCTTTCATCCTCTCGCATTGCACCCCTCACTATTCCAACGGGTGTTTCAGGGTCTCTATGTCTCAGGAATATATCCCTTGCCCTGCTAATGTGTTCCTGCCTTCCGCTGCTCTTAGGATTATAAATGACAGTTACGAAATCCGCCATAGCCGCAGCAATGAGCCTCTTCTCTATCAATTCCCATGGAGTAAGCCTGTCTGAAAGGCTTATTACTGCGAAATCATGCATGAGCGGTGCTCCAAGCCTTGCTGCACAGGCATTAAGGGCAGATATGCCAGGGATGACCTCAACGGAAAGCTCAGTAGCTCGGAAGTCCGGTAGTTCGGAAATTAGCGTTTCTGCACTCCTTCTCTTCTGCTCTTCCGCCCTGAGCATCTCAAATACCAGCCCTGCCATTGCATATATTCCAGGGTCTCCACCGCTTATAACAGAAACGGTTTTACCTGACAGTGCAAGCTCCACTGCCTTTTTACACCTCTCAATCTCCTGTGTCATGCCAGTGGATATAACCTCTTTATCCCTGATCAAATCCTTAATCAAATCGAGGTAAGTTCCATATCCAACAATGACATCTGACCTTCTTATGGCTTCCTGTGCATATGGGGTTATGTGATTAATATCACCAGGACCTGTGCCAACAATGTAAAGCACTGCAGTGATGGAGCGCTGTGATGGAGCAACCAATTCAGCAACTGCGACCGTCACATTTCCGATTTTCTGCTTCGGAACAAGCAACTCCGAAGCGCCTGATGCAAGGAGGGCCGCAGGCTCTGAAACCGCATAGGCGCCAGTTGCATCAAATACAGCCTCTGATTTAGCTATGCCTTCAACCGAGTTTAGTTCTTCAGCCTTAAGGCAGGTAATTGTAAATCCATAACCCTCGGCGAATTTGATCAGGCCGTCTTCTTTACACTTTATGTCAATAGTTGCGAGAGAGTGAATGGACAGAAATGATAGATTATTATTTTTAAGTACCGCCTTGACTGCTCCTTCTATCTCCTCTTCTGATGTGCCACTGTTACATCCTATGCCAACAATAAGATTTTTAGGCCGAAGATAAAGCTGTCCTTTTACACGACATGAGCCTGTCAAGCATTCTGCTGGTTGAGATTCTTTTAAATAAATATATTCTTTATTTGTTATGATTGCATCTGCAAATCTCGGTTCACCAACCCTGAGAAAATCATCAGGCAGGGATACCTCAGTTTCTGAATATAAGCGTAATGCACCATTGTTAATATATCTCGTAGCTACGGCAGGTATATCCTCCCAGTTTTCTATGACGAAACCATTTTCTGCTGCCCATGTATCTATGGGTGTCAACCCATTCACATCCGATGCAGTGGTTATAACTGCCTCACCCTTTAAGGCCTCTGCTATCCTTTTTGCGGTGCTGTTTGCCCCTCCAAGATGTCCGCTTAAAAGGCTTATGACATATTTCCCTTGTTCATCAAGAACAACAACTGCAGGGTCTGTCCTTTTGTCTTTTATAAGAGGTGCAATAGTCCTGACAACGATTCCTGCTGCCATAATGAAGATGAGACTCCTGCATTCATTCCACATATCATAAACTGCCTCTGATTTAAACTTCATTATCCTTGCATCAGGATATATTTCCTCAAGCCTTTTTGCTATTGTCAGTCCATTGCCTGTTATATAAAATATGACTGTCTTATCCTTCCTGAATTTTGACTCTTGATTATGAACTACTGTATTAACTCCTGTACCCATGTCGAAAGTCCCTGTCATACAGCTTTGATCTCTTGCCGAGCGAGGTCTCAGATGCCCTGAGGGCATCTCCCACATAAATCAGTGCTGTCTTCTTTATACCTGCATTTCTAACGAGCAGGTCAAGGTCTTTAAGCTCTCCCCTAATCACCCTCTGTTCAGGCCATGTAGCCTTTTCGATTATTGCAACCGGGGTATCCTCTGGATAACCCTCAAGGAGTTCGGACTTTACCTTATCAACCATAGCGATGCTAAGAAATATCACCATCGTTGTCCTGTGTCTTGCGAGCTCACTTAATTTTTCAGTTTCAGGGACAGGTGTCCTGCCCTCAAGCCGCGTGAATATCACTGTCTGGCTAATATCTGGTACTGTTAGTTCCTGACCAAGTATGGCAGCGCCTGCCACTGCTGATGATACGCCCGGAATGACTTCATATTCAATATTTAATTCCCTCAGTCGCTCTATCTGCTCTGATATGGCGCTGTAAAATGATGTATCGCCTGTATGGAGCCTGACAACTGTTTTACCAGCATCAATCGCCCTCATGATAACATCTATAATCTCATCGAGCGCCATCATGGCAGAATCATAAACCTCAGCCCTTATCCCGTCAAGAAGGACTGGATTAACAAGGCTACCTGCATAGATAACTACATCAGCACTATCAAGCAATCTTCTGCCTTTGATGGTTATTAATTCCGGGTCTCCAGGTCCTGCACCTATGAAATATACCTTACTCATTTCTTAATTATCACCACCGAAAAATAGTTGAGGTCGTCTTTCTTGATGTCCGTTAAATTTTTGAATATCTTTTCATCATCCATACCTGCCTGTGAGACATAAACTGCACTATTTGTTAAGTTCATTTCATTAAGAATAGTAAGAATCCTATCAAAGACCCTGTGAACCTTCATGAGAACGATGGTGTCAAACCTCTCCAGAGTCTCTTTTATGTTATCAGTGTAGGTTGCAGGCAGGATAGCGATTTTTTCATCAGCAAGGCTTAAGGACAGGTTTGCCCTTGCTGCTGCTGCATTTATGGATGACACGCCCGGAATTACTTCTATGTTGAGTTCAGGATTGAGCTCAAGGAGTTTGTCGTATAAATAGAAGAATGTGCTATAGATTGTTGGATCTCCTATGGTTATGAAAGCTGTATTAATTCCCTTATTTAATCTGCTACAAACCGCTTCGATTGTCTCCTGCCATCTGGTGTCGAGCATGCAATTGTCATGAGGCAGTTGATTTTCTGTGGTCTGTTTTCTGCTTTCTGTCTTCTGTCCTCTTGTTTTTCTCATGGGGAAGTGGGCTTCGATAATCTCTTTGCCATCAAGATTCAATGCCTTCTGTACAATGGATAATGCAAGGCTGCTGCCTTCTTCTCTTCCTTTTGGGACGCAGATGCATTGCACCTCTTTAAGGATTCTCACTGCTTTTAATGTCAACAGTTCAGGGTCTCCAGGACCGACTCCTATAACATAAAGTTTTCCTGTCATCTTTCACCTGTGATTATGAATATTGGATTCAGTGCGCCCATGTGTTTTTTGCCAGCAATTGTTTTTGCCCTTGATACTGATATTTCTGAGATTGCAACATTGAATCCATGATTTTCAAAACACTGTATAGCATCAGTCATGGTCTCGATTGTTGAGGCATTTACAACAATTAGCTTAACCTTAGTTTTAATGGCATAATCCATTATCTCCTTTAACCTTTTGCCGCTTCCTCCTATAAAGACCCTTTCAGGCAGGGGAAGACCATTTAACACATCAGGCGCCTCTCCTTCTACAATCTCGATATTCGGTGCATTGAGCCTCTCCTTATTTTCCCTGATATAATTAATTTGTTCCCTCTCTTTTTCGACAGCAAAGACCTTTAATCCCGGACATATCCTTGCAGCCTCTATTGATACAGAACCCGAGCCTGCGCCAATATCCCATAATACGCCTTTTTGAGGAAGCCTTAATTTATGTATAACCACTGCCCTTACCTCATCCTTTGTTATCAATCCCTTTGAATGTGTAATCTCATCTTCTTTAAGCCCAAATACAATATCTGTCCTCTGTATTCTATCATCTGACCTCTGAATGATCACAACATTCGGTTCTGAAAACGTCATTCCTTCAATCTCTTCAGGCGAGCCTTCTGTAATTTTCTCATCTTGGTAACCCAGTCTTTCGCAGACATACATAACAGGCAATAGGCTATGGGCAATAGGCGATAGGTTAAGGACTCTGGCTATCTCTGATGGGTTGTTTTCCATGTCTGTGAGAATTGCGATTTTATTATATCTCTGAAGAAGAAAAGGGATATCCCTTATTTCATATGGAAGCCTTCTTCTCTTTTCAGGGTCTGGACCTCCATGAAGGCTCATTAAAAATGCATCATCCCATGGCTCTTTTATCCTCGAAAATGCTATCTGAATGCTCGATAAGTCTGGCAGTATCTCAACCATATCTTTCCCAAATTCTTTTACAGCCCTCCTTCCTATCCCGAAAAACATGGGGTCTCCAGATGCAAGTAGGACTATAGCCCGAAAGCCAGAAGGCTCTGAATTTCTGAAGTCTTTTAGTTCCGCACCTCTGTTTTTCTGCACTTCTGCTCGAATAAATTCAATCGTCTCATTTACATTGTTTATTACCATTATCCTGTCTTTAACAGCCTCAAACTCTTCATATCCCTTAAAGACCTCAAAAAGCCTGTTTGAGGCAAGGATAACCCCGGAATTATAAATAATCGAGGATGCCCTTTTATCGAGTGGTTTATAGCCGATGCCTATGACATAGAGTTTATTGCCCATTATTGTCCCGGGTCCTCAGAATATATGTCTCCATTATCCAGCCGTTGTTCTTTTTTGCCTCATTCCTTGTCCTTATAATCTCATCGATTACTTCCTTTAATCTGCCGGAAATGAGAATCTCTTCTCCTGTTCCGAGATAACCACCCCAGTAAATATGGAGGTCTGCATCCGTAAAGTTTCTGTAAGTTTGATAATTATCCAGCAGCACCACAGTGTTTTTAACATCGTCAGAAGCGAGCTCTTTCAGCCTCCTGCCGGTAGTGATAAGGATACTCTCTCCAATGAAATTCAGGGGAATCTTATGCCTTGCTGTCAATACCTGCATGCTTGTTATTCCCGGTATAACTTCAAATTCGAAATCCACCCATCCTTCTTTAAGGATATAATTGAGTATCTCTATATGGCCGTCATAAAGGGAAGGATCGCCCCAGATGAGAATGGCGCCTGTTTCACCATCGGCTATCTCCTGTTTTATCAAGCTGGATATAATCTCTGCCTTTTGTTTTCTCCATGAGGCGACCCTTTCTTTATAGACCTCTAATTCCCTGCCTCCTTTTTTTCTTTCAGGAATCTTTACTGTCATGACCCTGTATCTTCCATCAGGCAGATACCTTTGTAATATCTCCTTCCTGAGTTTAACAAGGTCTTCGTTTTTTTCAGACTCCTTCTCAAGAATAAAAAAGACATTTACCTTTTTAAATGCATTTACAGCCTGAATCGTGAGATGTTCAGGGTTGCCGGTACCTATGCCGATAAGATATATTTTTTTCATATTATCCCCTTTTTGTCGGTTTATTACCCAAATTGAGCGAAATGTATGTCAGGCATGGCGAAAAGACTTTAAACCACGCACTTGTAGAAACATTTATCTTGTATCCTTCATCTACTACATTAGATACTTGCCAGATGATGCATTTATTATCTCTCATATACACTTGAAACAGCACTTTGAGGGACTCTGTCCCTCAAACTCCCTTCACGGGAAACGGAACACGGTTCACGAAATCAGGGCTTTAAAGGGACAAAGTCCCTTTGAGGGACTCTGTCCCTCATACTCCCTATAAAATTTAACCCTAGTTTTTATGAGGGTTTTAAAGGGACAAAGTCCCTTTGAGGGACTCTGTCCCTCATACTCCCTTCACGGGAAACGGAACACGGTTCACGAAATCAGGGTTTTAAAGGGACAAAGTCCCTTTAAGTCTTTGAGTCGTGCCTGACATACATTATCAATTAATTAGTGTTCAATGCCCCGTCTCGCCTTTACGCCCTTTTTGTAGTAATGCTTTATTTCCTTCATTTCTGTAACAAGGTCTGCCCTTTCGATAATTCTCTGGTCAGCGTAACGGCCTGTAAGTATGAGTTCCACATTTACAGGCTTCTTTTCCATCAAATCAAGAAGTTCATCCACGCTTAACAGATCGTAATGTGTTGCAATATTTATCTCATCTAAAATAACCAAATCATAGACCCTTGATGCAATTATGTCTCTTACCTCTTCAAATCCTTTTCTTACTGCCTCTTTTTCTGTTCTGGTATGCCTTCCACCCTTTATAAATCCTGTTCCATATTGTTTGACGGTAATAAGGTCACTGAACCTCTCCAGTGCCCTGTGCTCGCTTGTTCTCCTTTTTTTAATAAATTGTGCAATGAATACCCTGAACCCTGCGCCTGCTGCCCTCAATGCTAGACCAATGGCTGCAGTAGTCTTACCTTTACTGTTTCCTGTATAAACCTGTATATAACCTTTACGCATATAACTTTGCTATCTCCCGTCTTGCCTCGCCGATGGTGAGGGGGATCCTTTCAAATGGTATATTATCCTCATGTTTTAGCCTGTAAATTAGTTCTGCAATCTGTGGTAGCCTGAGTTTGACATTTGACATATCCTCAGGCGCTGTAAATACATCCTCTGGTTTACCTCCCCTTGCAATACGCCCCCTGCTTAAAATATAAAGCCTGTCAAGGAATAATGGGACGAGGTCAACGCTATGCGTTGCCATAACAATGGTAACATTATTCTCCTTGTTCAGTTTTGTAAGGAGATTCATCATCTTATACTCACCCATTGGATCCAATCCTGCAGTAGGTTCATCAAGGAGCAGTATCTCATGACCCATGGCAAGAAGCCCTGCAATGCACACCCTTTTCTTCTGCCCGAAACTCAGATTATGAATGGACTTCTTCGCATACACCTCCATCTCCACGAGTTTAAGGGCATCATTAACCCTCCTTGCGACCTCGTTCTCAGAGAACCCCATATTTATAGGACCAAATGCCACATCCTCAAATACTGTTGCAGCAAAAAGCTGGTCGTCAGGGTTCTGGAATATAAGACCAACCTTCTGATATATCTCCTTAGGCGAGAGTTTTTTAATATTTATGCCATCAAGGAATACGCTTCCTTCAAAATCCTTGAGCAGGCCATCCATGACCTTTAACAGTGTTGTTTTTCCTGAACCATTTGAACCAAGTATGCCGATGAACTCACCCCTTTTTATCTCAAGCCTAATATCAGACAGGGCTTTTGTCCTATCAGGATATTTGAATGAACTTATATTCACCGATAATCTTATATCCTGCATCTGTCTTTTCTCCGATTCTTGCCTATACCTGCCATACAATCCCCATTGCTATTATCAATAAGGTTGAGACGATAATTTCAGACAATTTAAAAGGTCTTTGTCTTAACATAGGCATATTGCCATCATAGCCCCTCTGTATCATTGATACGGTAATATTGTGGCTATGCTCAAATGCCTTGAGCATCAGGGATCCGGCGAGGGCGCCAAATGATCCGAGTCCGCGCCTTATATTCGAATAGCCGAGCCGGTTTTTCTGTGCATTATAAATGACCATTGCATCCTCAAAGAGGACAAAGATATATCTATACGCAAACATCAATATCTCTATAAAACCTTTTGGAACCCTCAGCCATGAAAGTCCTGCAATAAATTCCGTAAAAGGCGTTGAAAATCCCATTACTGCAACGATGGAGACAGCACCAAGTATCCTGAATGCAATCATCAATCCTTCCATGAGCCCGTCTCTATATCCTGTTAAAGTGAGTAGTGAGAAGTGAGACGAGGGAATCGAGATTGAAAAAAGCACATCCTTTCCTGAAAAGAATAATTTCAGGAGGATTATTATCGATGCAATGAAGACAGGCTCTAAAAACCTCACAAGAAAGACCTTCAAAGGTATCTTCATCAATGTACAGAGCAAAAAACATAGAAAGAGTACAAGCAATGGAAGGGCAAAGCCCTTATAGCTCAAGACCATTACAAGAATGGCAAGGCTGACAAGGAGCTTTACCCTTGCATCGATCTTTGAGAGCATATGTTCTTTCTTAAAATATTCAGAAAATAGTTCCATGCCCTATTTGTTTCCTGTAGTCTGTATTCTGACTTCTGGCTTCTGACTTCTGACCTCTGTCAATGTCCTCCAATAATATCCTGCTACAAATCCTCCTGCTGCACCTGCGAGGAGAAAGACAAAGAGGAGAAGGTCTCCCTGATCTGTGTTTATCAATGGTTCTTTTGCCTCCCTCCCATGTTCCTTTGCGAACTTCTCTACTACTGATTCATCAACGCCTGACCATTTGTCAGAGGCAAAAACAATGGTGAATAGCGAACAGTGAATAGAAAGCAGTAAGAAAACAATCAAGAAAATCTTAAATCTCATGCTGTCACCTCCTCTGGCTTAAGGACACTCATCTTTACAAGAAGGTCCGGACGCTTTTTATAAAGCAGTACAACCATTCCTGCCGTCATTGCACCCTCAAGGATTCCGAGTGGTAACTGTGTTGGTATAAATGCAACGAGTATCTTCCAGAAAAGCGGCATGAATGGAGAGTCTCCCCTTATGCCTGAAGCGAGCTCAACCGATGTGGTGAAGTATGTTGCCCAATCTGCGAACAATCCTGCCATGAATCCAGAGACTGCCATATTTATTTTCATTGAGCGCAATGCCCTGAAGGTCAAAAAACCTGCAAAGGAGCCCATCACGCCCATGGATACTATATCTGCGCCCCATGTACTTAAACCTCCATGTGCAAGGAAAAGTGCCTGAATCAGGAGGGCTACTGCCGTAATCAGTATGCTTATTGCCGGTCCTACAAGTATACCCGATATTCCTGTGCCGCAAGGGTGCGAGCATGTGCCTGCGGTCGGCACCGGTATGGGCATGCACGAGATGATAAAAACGACTGCAGCCATAAGCCCCACAAGAGGTTTGAATGACAGGTCAATTGAAGATTGTTTCTTTAGTTTATACAATCCCCATGCCACAAAGGGTGCTGCAACAACTGACCAGAACAATGCCCAGTTAAATGGCAATATACCCTCTGAAATGTGCATTGCGTGCGCATCAGAGACACTAAAGAGTGAATAGTGGATAGTGAGTAGTGATAAAAAAATTTGAAATTTGAACTTCGAGATTTGAGATTTCATAATCCCTCCTTTGACATTTTTAATAATGCATTTATAATTGCTACTGCCACCGGCGTGCCACCCTTTCTGCTTAAATTTGTTATGAACGGAAATCTTTGTGATGCAAGCAGTGCCTTTGACTCCAGTGCCCTGACAAAACCGACAGGGACACCGACCACTAAAATCTGAGATCTCGGAACTAAGATTTCAGATTTGGAGCCGAGTATTTCAATTATCTTCAGAAGGGCTGTTGGAGCATTTCCTACAGCAACTATGCCGATATTATTATCTTCACCAAAGGCTTTTTCGACAGCAATTTCTGAACGGGTTTTGCCTGTCTTTCTCGAAAGCATTACAACATCCTCATCATTTATATTGCAGATAACCCTGCCGCCATATGGCTCAAGCCATCTCTTGATAATTCCAGTTTTTACCATCTCGACATCAGTGAGGATGTCCCTGCCTGCCCTTATCGCATCTATCCCTGTCCTTATTGCATCTGGATGAAAGAGGAGGGTGTTTTTGAATTCAAAGTCTGCTGTTGCATGAATCACCCTCTTTACAATAGGTAATTGCTCAGGAGGTATATCGCTCAAATCCACTTCTTCAGAAATTATCTCAAGGCTTCTCTTCTCGATATCCTGAGGTTGCATACCGCTTGCTGCATGTATCCTTTCCATTATTACATGTACTAATTTTTCATGGACGCCGAGTGGTTCTGTGTAAATGAATTCCCTGTCAGGATACATAACCCGTGCCTCTTTGATTATCTCTGGAATATCTTTTGTCACATGTATGCCACTACTTAAAAAGTAGGGATGGATGATTATCCTTCTGGCACCACTCATAACACATTCCCTGATTGCATCAGAAATTCCTGGTTCTGAAAATTGAAGGTATGCGACTTTTACGCATTCACCATTACAATCAGGATGGATCGCACTGTGCAGGAGCCTGCCTGCAATTTCTATATTATTTGCGTCTTTTTTAGGGCTTCCATGCCCTATGAGAATTATGTTTTCCATCTGCACTCCTTTATAAAATTTATAAAATTCTTTGCAATAATATTGCTGCTGCCAAAATGTGTGTGAATATAGCTTGCAAGGACATTCTTAAACCTATAACCTGATGCCTCAACTGATTCACCCTGATTGTTCCTGACAGAATAGACTTTATCTGTAAAAGCCACATTTTTCGCACTGCTACACTGCCAAATTGAACCCTCCTTTATCTCGGAATAGTGAAACTCATGTCCCTTTATATTGTCACCTTTACGACCAAGTATACAATCTTCGTTAAGCTGAACACTTCTATAACCGAGTCGGGATGTCCCCTTTTTCATTATTGTCTCAAAGGGGATTATACCAGCCAGTTTAAAGAAGTTACCATCAAGATCATAGATTCCCTGTGATAGATACATCAATCCACCACATTCTGCATATATTGGCATTCCTGAGTCAGCCCGGTTATAAATGGCATCAAGCATGGCTTTATTTTTTGACAATTCGAAGGCATAAAGCTCTGGATAGCCGCCACCAATGTATATGGCATCAATATTTTCTGGTAACTTAGAATCATACAATGGGCTGAATGTAATCAACTCAGCACCTGCCTCTTTCAATAAATCAAGATTGTCTTCATAATAAAAGCAGAATGCCCTGTCATATGCAATGCCGATCTTTATAGAAGGGGTCTGATGACCATGAATTTGAGGATTTACGTTTGACTCAGGCTTTTGATCCAGACTCCTGAACCTTAATATTTCCTCAATATTCACATGCTTAAGAATTGCATCGGCAAGTCTCTCAATATCATCTTCTGCAATTGGATTTTCCTCTGCAACGACTAATCCAAGATGCCTGTGAGGGATCTGGAATTTCAAATCCCTCGGTAAATAGCCCATGACAGGTATGTCTTTTACTGCGGCTATTAATCGCTCATAATGTCTTTCTGAAGCAACACGGTTGAAAATAACACCGGCTATCAGCCCGTAAGTTCTGAAGTTATAAGGTTCAGAAGCAACGGCTTCCGCTCTTCTGCTTTTTTGCACCTCTGCACCATATTCCAGAAAGCCTTTCACAACTGCCCCTGCACTCTCTGCCATACCATAGGCATCAACAATGAGGACAACAGGCAGATTAAGCACCTCTGCCAGTTTCGCTGTGCTTAAGTCTCCGTCATAGAGACCCATAACTCCCTCAATAATGGATATATCAACACCAGTAGAATGTTTGTAAAAACATGCCTTAACATAGTCCTCACCACACATCCATAAATCGAGGTTTCTCGAAGGTCTGCCAGTAATCATTTTATGAAGGCCTGTGTCTATGAAGTCAGGTCCTGCCTTGAATGATTGAACAGTCAGTCCAATTTTTTTCAGGGCTGCAAGCATCCCTAAGGTTATTGTTGTCTTACCGCAACCGCTGTATGTGCCTGCTATTATTACCCCCTGCATATGTATGCAAGCTCCTTAAGCAGTTTCATGTTTTCCCTGTTTGATTTTACTGCTATTCTCATATATGAGCTATCGAGACCCATAAAATTAGAACAGTCCCTTATCATTATTCCGATATTCTTGAGTGCTGAAATTATCTCCTGTGCATTTTCGTGCCTTACTAAATAAAAATTTACCGGTGATGGAAAATAAGTTATGCCCAGTAGTTTAAAGCCGTCTTCAATGACCTTTTTCTCGTTTTTCATAATCCTGAATGTCTGGCATTTATATCCAGCATCATTCAATGCGGTAATCCCTGCTATCTGTGCAATGGTATTTACTGTCCATGGTTCTTTATGTCTTTTAATGTGGTCAAGGAGATTCAGTGGAAATACGCCATAACCGATCCTTATACCTGAAAGGGCATAGAATTTTGTCATTGACCTAAGCACAATAAGATATGGATTATTCTGAACCTCTCCAACCACAGACTCTTCTGGCACAAAGTCTATGAATGCCTCATCAACAACGAGATAACACTTAAGAGTTTTTGCAGCATCTGCAATCTTCAACACATCCTCTTTTTTCATCAGTCTGCCTGTAGGGTTGTTGGGGTTACAAAGGAATGCCATATCTACAGATGTGGAAAGTGCCGATCTGTATGTTGCTGATGGATCATTTCCTGACATTGCAGCAATGAACTTATCAGGATCTATTTCGAATGTGTCCTTCTCCCAGAGGACAAAATACGAAATTTTCCCCTTAATATCCTTTTCAGGGTGTATGCACCTGAATGCCCGCTCATATTCTGAAAAAGTCGGCATAGGTATGAGAACCTTCTCTGGTCTTAAAGCCCTGACTGTTAGATATATAAGCTCTGTACTTCCATTACCGCAGATAATAGAATCAGGTTCAACATCGAGATGTCTTGCAATCTCCTGTCTCAGCAGCCCTGTGTCAGGGTCAGGATAGTGGCAGAGGAATCTAATATTTTCCTTGATCCATTTTATTACACTTTCAGGCGCACCGAGGGGATTTATTGATGCACTGAAATCCATTACATCCTCTATCCTGAAATTCCTCTCCTGTGCAAACCTGTATATATTACCGCCATGAGGCTCTAAATCCATTTTCACTCTGTTCATATCATGACCCTTATGTAAAGGATAATTGTAGCAATAATTGCCCCAATCACAGATGATAGTCTAATCAGAGCCATTGCCTTCTCAGAGGCAGACAGATAATCCCCTGTCTTTTCAATCCCTATATAGGGCTTCTGAACCAGCACACCGTTGTATGTTGATGGACCACCTAACCTTACACCCAATGCACCTGCGATAGCAGCCTCTGGAATGCCTGCATTCGGGCTTGGGTGCTTTCTCCCATCATTAATCATGGTCTTCAGTGCACAATTAGCTGTATTAAATGAACGGGAAACTATGAAGGATGCAACAACAATCAATATGCCGCTGATTCGTGCAGGTATATAATTGGCAATATCGTCGAGCCTTGCTGCTGCCCATCCAAAGTCTCTATACTTATCATTTTTATAGCCGACCATGGAATCGAGGGTGTTTATTGCCTTATAAGCCATTGCAAATGGTAGCCCTCCTATTGCGAGATAAAAAAGTGGTGCTATTACTCCGTCTGAAAGGTTTTCCGATAATGTCTCTATAGTTGCCTTCAGTATCCCTTTTTCAGAAAGCCCCTTCGTATCGCGACCAACAATCATCGAAAGATTTTCTCTTGCAGAAGATATATCATTAAACTTAATAGATTTAATCACAACCCATGCTGAATCTATTAATTCCCTCACAGCAACAGTGGTTGATACGAGGTAGATAAGCAGGATATAGGAAGTAAGAAGTAAGAAGTTAGAAGATCCAAAATAATTCGATAAAATGTGAACTATAAACAATGTAATTAAAAAAGTGGGAAGGACAATTGTAATTACGAGAATAATGCCTTTGAGCCTGTCTGTTACTTCTGACTTCTGACTTCTGACTTCTGACCTTCTCAACAATCCCTCTGTCCTGACAATGGCATGCCCCATAATCCTTACTGGATGTGGCAGCCATCGCGGGTCACCAATAGCAATATCCAGCAGGAATGCCATTATTAATACAATAGGATGAATGCTGAAAACTGAATGCTTTTCTATCATATCTTTAAAAGCCTCTTTATAAAATCCATGTCCATGTTTTCCCTTACAACACTGGCGAGGTTATTGATTGCACTGTCCTTGATCTCTGAGTAACTCACTGTAAAATCTAAAGGGGCAAGGTTCTTCTTTCTCCTTGCAGTATTTATAATCGCCCTCCTGAATAGGTCATTATCGAATATCCCGTGCAGATATGTACCCCAGCAGTTGTTATTAATAGAGCCATCAAAAACATCCGTGATGTGTGATGCGTGGTGCGTGATGCGTGAGAGCCTAAACAGACCAATATCTCCATTACTTCTTCCCATATGTATTTCGTAACCTTTGAGCTTTTCACCACTACTTCTATAATCAAATGCTCCTTTAACAAGTTCAGCCTCTGTCTGGCATGTTACCTTTGTCATCTCAAACACAGTCTCTATATCTAAAAGCCCGATGCCATCAACCTCCCTGCAAATGCCTTCTACACAATGCGGGTCATAAATCCTTTTACCGAGCATCTGGTATCCGCCACATATGCCAATAATCTGGACCCCCTTTGCATAAGCCCTCCTGATACTTTCGTCAAGATGACTTTCTCTGAGAGATTGCAAATCCTTCACTGTATTCTTGGTTCCGGGGATTATCACAATATCAGCATTTTCTATCTCAGCAGGATTATTTGAGTACAAAAGCTCCACATCAGGCTCGTATAAAAGAGGGTCAAAGTCTGTGAAGTTTGAGATGTACTGCAGTCTTACTATTACGACTTTTATCCGTTCGAACTGTTTGAACTGTTCGAACCGTTTAAAATGTTTAAGAGATAACCCATCCTCCTCAGGCAATCCTATGTTTCTTATATATGGCAGCACACCTATAACAGGCCTTCCTGTCTTTTCTTTTATCATATCGAGACCTGGCTTGAGGATATCCATATCCCCCCTGAATTTATTGATAATGAATGCCTTTATATAATCTGCATCGCATTTAAAACTGTTCAAGCTGTTTAAACAGTTCGAACTGCTCAAACTGTTTGAACCATCTTTTAATAGTTCAATCGTTCCATAAAGTGATGCAAAGACACCTCCCCTGTCTATGTCTCCAACCAGAATCACCGGCGCCCCTGCATGTCTTGCCATGGACATGTTCACTATATCCACATCCATAAGGTTTATCTCTGCCGGACTTCCAGCACCCTCCATGATTATAATTTCGTGTCTATTGGAAAGCCTTTCAAAGGACTCTTTTACAGCAGCCCATGCAGTTTTTTTGAAGGCATAATACTCCTTTGCCTTCATTGTTGAATGCACCTTCCCATGGATAATCACCTGAGAGCCCATATCCCCTGATGCCTTAAGCAGTACAGGATTCATATCGATTGTGGGCTCAATCCTTGCTGCCTCTGCCTGAAGCGCCTGAGCCCTGCCAATCTCTCCTCCATCAATCGTAATATATGAGTTGAGTGCCATATTCTGTGCCTTGAAAGGTGCAACAGAGATACCTTCATCCCTGAAGATGCGGCATAAGGCCGTAACAATAAGGCTCTTGCCAGCACCTGAGCCTGTACCCTGAATCATCAATGACCTTGCCATTATACTATCGCCCTTCCATTAATCAGTTTTACGACAGGGTAATTATCCCAGAATTCGATTATATTTATGCAGGCTGTATCCTGCTCGATCCTGAATATATTTTCAAGGGGTATGCCGAGGAAATGGCAAAGCATTACCCTGTTTACACCACCATGTGCTACCACTGCAATTGTCTCTTCACTATGATTGGAGAGTATCTCCTCAATCACCTTCACAACCCTGTCCCTTACATCAATCGTGCTTTCGCCCTTTATGGGACTGTATTTCAGGGGATTGCCTGCCCATGCATTAAATTCATCTGGATATTTTTCTCTTATCTCATCAAAGGACATTCCCTCCCATATACCAAAACTTCGCTCCCTCAGGTCATGTATTACAACAGGTTTTAAGCCATGAGGTTTTGCAATTATCTCTGCACTCTTTAATGCCCTGCTGAGGGGAGAGCAATAAACTGCCTTCAAGCCATTATGGGTCTTATAAGACTTATATGACCTATCCAAAAATTCAGTAAGCCTCTTTATCTGCTCAATACCCCTTTCTGACAGAGGCACATCAATGCTCCCTTTGTATCGTTTTACTTCACTGCCTTCGGTCTCGCCGTGCCTGATTAAGTAAAGAGTCTTGACCATATTATCACCAGTAATAAGAAATTTATCTCTGTTACCTCACTTATTGCCCCCAAGATGTCTCCTGTAAGTCCACCTGTCTTTTTATTAAAAAAGACAACCAATACCCTCACAAATAGATAAAACACCACTAACAACACAGGATAAAAGAAATAATAACTTTCAGGCATATAACTCTGGAAAAAGAGAGCTAATGAGGCTAAAATGAGCAGGAGCATCACAGTCGAGATGGCAACCTCTCTTAATCGTATATTGCCAATGAAGAGTCTCCCGAGACCGACCTGTCTTGCTGGCGTGCCATGAAACATGGATAGCACCATTGTCCATTTAGAAATAACAGGCATAAGCAGTAAGGACGAATAGTAAATAAAATACGAAAAATTGGAAAGATTCTGTAAGGAGAGGTACTTTAATGCAAGTGCAGACACAATCGCAACTACACCTATTGGTCCTGATGTGGAGTCCTTCATAACAGCGAGCCTCTTTTGAATATCCAGCTCATTATCACCGGATGACTTCACTGCAAGGGCATCAAATGTATCAGAAAGTCCATCAAGATGAAAGCCGCCATTTGAAATAACAAGCAAGAGCAAGATCAGACCAAAAACAAGATCCGGGTGGAAAAAGATGCCGGAGACATAATCTGCTGTAATCAGCATTATCCCCTGAAAGAGTCCAACCAAAACAAAGAATGATGCACTCTTAGCAATATCTGTTTCACTGGCTGATAGGTCTCTCTTAAGAGGTATGATCGTCAAAAACTGGAATGCCAGTATTAAAGATGTGAAAACCCTGACTCCTGACACCTGAGTTTTGATTTCCTGCATTTTAATTTCGTATCTCATTCGATACGCCTGCCTCACCGAATGTCGCCATCTCTCTGTATATCTTTAGACCTGCCTCGATCATGAGCATTGCAAGGGCAGCACCGGTGCCCTCTCCGAGCCTCAGGTCGAGATTAAGTATAGGTCTTAAACCCATCTTGTCGAGCATCGCCTTATGTCCAATTTCAACGGAGTTATGGGCTGCAAACATATAATCCTTTGTTTCTGGCTTAAGGCAGTATGCTATGATGGCACCTGCAGTAGATATGAATCCATCTATCACAACAGGTATCTTCATTGAAGCAGCACCAAGAATTAGCCCTGCGATTCCACCTATCTCTGCACCACCGACCTTTGCGAGGACGTCTATTGCGTCTTCAGGGTTTGGCTTATTCAATTTTATGCCGTTCTCTATTACCGTAATCTTTCTTTTTAATGATTCGTCAGTTATTCCCGTACCTTTGCCTGTAACCTCAGAAACGGGTTTGCCAGTAAGCACAGATGCAATAGCGCTCGATGGCGTGGTATTCCCTATCCCCATCTCTCCAGTGCCGAATATCTTATAGCCCTTTTTGGCATATCCGTTTGCAAGCTCGATTCCCACCTCTATGCATCTTATTGCCTCATCCCCTGTCATTGCAGGGCCTTTTGTGAAGTTCCCGGTGCCTTTTATCACCTTCATGTTTACCAGTCCTTCAATCTCTCCAAAATCGTGGTCAACGCCTATATCCACAACAACAACCTCTGCTCCTGCATGTCTTGCAAGGACATTGATGCCTGCACCACCCCTCAGGAAATTGAATACCATCTGGGTTGTAACCTCCTTTGGATATGCAGATACACCTTCTTCAGTAACACCGTGATCACCTGCGAATGTGAAGATGACCTTTTTATCGAGCACAGGCATGGTATTCTCAGTAATTGCCACGAGTCTCCTTGCAAATTCCTCGAGCCTTCCGAGACTTCCCGGTGGTTTTGTGAGATTGTCGAGCCTTTTCTGAGCTATTTCGTAAAATGATTCATTGACAGGTGATATCCCCTTAATTGTCTTTTTAAGCAGTTCCATATTGTTACCACCTTATTCGTATGTATTTGATTTACCGGGCAAACACGCTGATCTGCCCGTACTGGTCTTATTTTCATGATTTTCAGGGTCATCATTCCATTTTAATGGATTTTCCCGTATGTATTGTCTTATAAGGTGGAATAATCCCATCCATTCAATCTGATAGACCTTCGACTATGTTTCTCTTCTTTATCCATAATCACTTAATCCTTAATGGTATCCCTGCTATCACAAAATATACCTCATCAGCAATCTCTGCTATCTTTTGATTTGTAAAGCCTGCGATGTCCCTGAATCTCCTCGATAATGCATTTTCAGGGACAATACCGGTGCCAACCTCATTTGATACAATGAAAATGGATGATGCATTGCGAGATGTAAATAATACATCAATGAGCCTTTTTATTTCGATTTCGACATCCTTTTCAGAAAGCAAAATATTCGAAAGCCATAAAGTTAAGCAATCAAGAAGAATTACATCATAGTTTCTGTTAATGTTAGATATTAGAGAAGGTATATTCACAGGCTCTTCGAAGGTTATCCATTCCCCTGAACGTTCCTGTTTATGCCTTTCAATTCTCTCTCTCATCTCTTCATCCAGTGCTGTTGCAGTGGCTATATAAGCCTTACTGCCGCTATGGTTTTCAGCAAGATTGAGTGCATACCTGCTTTTACCACTTCTTGCTCCACCCAATACAAATGTTATCAATCAATGCCCCCCGAAATAAAAAATCCTCATGGCAAAGCCATGAGGATTGCACCCTGTTTCACTTCATCCCCTTACCCCATCCGCGTGGAGTTATTTTGAACAGTTTAAACTGCTCTATTTACAGGCAGGTCTTCTGGCTCCCGGGTAGTTTCTATAGTTTCCTACTCGCCAGCCTTCCCATCACCCAAAACAGTTCGAACTGTTTGAACCGTTTAACGGTTATTTTGACAGTGGCTCATTGGCTTTCGTCCCCGGTTACAGCGGCGGGACCGCTCCCGAATCTCACGGGATTCCCTATTAAGCCCTCCGGCACCTGAGAAGTATATTCTATCGAAACCATCAGCACAAAAGTCAAGGTGAGACGCAAATGAACCAGATAGGTATGGACATATTAACTTAAAGGGACTTTGTCCCTTTGAATCCCTGATAAAAACTAAGGTTAAATTTTTCAGGGAGTTTGAGGGACGAGGTCCCTCAAAGTTTATATATGCAATCGAGACAGAAAGATCGCAAGGGGAGGAGAAAATATAACGAATAGCTGTGAATTATGATCAGAGGGAAATGATATAATTAGAGACATGAAAATATGCCCACCATATCTTTCGTTTATTTTGTACAACCCTATAAGGAAGGCATTGACGGATAGGGAAAGGATACTGGACGAATCAGGGATAACCGCATCTTCTGTTGTCTTAGAGATCGGGGCAGGAAATGGATTTATAACAGAGGCTATTGCCCACAGGGCAAAAAAGGTTTATGCTGTAGAACTCCAGTATGGTATGGTCAGGAAGCTTAGGAAGAGAATGGAGAAATTCGGTGATAAAGTAGATATAATATTATGCGATATTGCGGATTGTAATATTGGAGAAGAATTTGCTGATACTGGTATAATGTATTACAGCTTTCACGAAGTAAGCAATCAGGTAGGTGCAGTTAGGCATATCGGAAGGGCAATAAAAAAGGGTGGGACATTGTCCATTTACGAGCCGACTATAGAGGTCAACAAGGCCGCAATGAAAAAGACCGTCGAGATGTTTGAGGCAATTGGTTTTGAGAAAGAAGCAGAGCGTGACGGACTGTTTACAAGATTTGTCAGGCTGCGGAAAGCAGGCGGCAGGTAGCACCAATCTGCTGTTTACTGCCTAATATTTTTATAAAGGGAAAGCGGCTTAGCTCAGCGGGAAGAGCACATGTCTGGATATAAATGTCCTGCAATAATATTGCTTATTTTCTTTTCCTGTATCTTTCTTGTTCAAAATTCTCACGCAGAATGGAAAGATTCAAAGGAATGTTTTGATTTTATCAAATCCGGCAAACATGATGTTGTTATTTCAGATTCAAAATCCATTTTGAAAAAAGATAGCTGGGATGCAGATGCAAATGCCTGTCTTGTGATGGCTTATTATATAAGCGGCAGAAAGTTTTTTGCAATGAAGAAGATAAATGAAATAGAGGAGTCTCTTCCAAAAGAGGTTATAGATAAAATACACGATAAGATATGGAACGATGTGCCAGAGCTTTTGGCTGAGAAGGAGTATAAAAATAACTATACTATCAGTGGTGGTGCATGTATCTTAAGGAATCTAACCTCTCTGGGTGGCACCGGCTATCTCGTGATAGGAAATTATTTCAATCCATTTGACTCGTCTATAAGCAGGCATCTACGTGCCTATAAATGTAACTCAGAAATTCAAGGATGCAAGGAAATAGACCATGTATGCCCTGACTGCAAACTCATAGAGGAAGAGGCAAAGGTGATAATAAAGGATTACAGGATCGTGGAAATAAATAAGTTTAAAAGTGTGGAACTATCCCGTAATATCAGATATATCTCTAAGATACTCGAACTCGAACAGAAAAATAGATAGTATCAGTATCTCCTTATTAGAAACTTTCTTGACTCCTCTGCTACAAAAAGGACAATCGCAAATGGTATAAGGACAAGCCATATACTCAAAGGAATTGGTGATGTTGCGAATATAGCATTTCCCCATGGGTGATAGACAATGAATAACTGCATGGCAATTTCGAAAGTTATGCCGATAAATATGAACTTATTGGAGAAAAATCCGATGCTGAATACCGATTCCCTGAATGAGCGACATGCGAATACATTAGCTATCTGTGTAACTATTATTGCTGTAAGGCATGCTGTTGTTGCCTGCATGTAAAGAAGATTGTTTGGCGCAAGCATTTCACCCCACTGCCAGTTGCCTGATTTCAAGACATAGAAAAATCCAAAAAGCCCTGCTGCTGCCTCAATAGGCCCGAGGAATAGATATGCACGGCTCAGGAGTTTCAAATTCAGTAGCCTTTCCTTCGGATCCCTCGGCGGCTGACTCATTAAATCCTTTGTTGGCTTCTCTGCACCAAGAGCAAGGGCAGGAAGCATATCCGTTCCAAGGTCAACAGCCAATATCTGCATAATTGTCAGAGGCAATGGAATCCTGAAAAGCACATAGGCTAAATAAGGTACGATTTCTGGTATATTAGACGATAATATATAGCTTATAAATTTTCTGATGTTTTCATAAACTGTCCTTCCTTCCTCAATGGCATTTACTATTGTCGCAAAATTATCATCCAGTAGTATTATGTCTGCAGCTTCTTTTGCTACATCCGTGCCTGCAATGCCCATTGCAATACCTATGTCAGCCCTCTTTAAAGCAGGGGCATCGTTCACGCCATCGCCGGTTACCGCGACTCTCTCAGCCATTTCCTTAAGGAGGGACACTATTCTTAGCTTGTGTTTCGGAGTCATCCTTGAAAATATTATTTCCCCCTCGAAAAGTTTCTCCCTGAGTTCCCTGTCCCTCATCCTCACAAAATCATGACCTTCTATTACAACAGGATTACCCCTTACAAGACCTATCTCCTTAGCAATGGCGAGAGCAGTCCTGCTGCCATCGCCTGTTATCATTATTACCTTTATTCCTGCCCCATGGCATTTTCTTATAGCATCAGGAACCTCGGGTCTTGGGGGATCCTCGATGCCTATCAGTCCAACAAAGACCATGTCCTGTTCAAGTGAAGATGGAGATTTTTTTATTTCCTCTTCTTCATCCTTTGATGAAATGATCTCCCTGTATGCGAATGTTAGAACCCTCAGTCCGCTGTCCATCAATGAGTAATAGGCATCTATTATTTGTCTTTTATGAGTTTCGTCCAGCGGCACTTTTTCTCCTTTTATCATCAGGCGATTGCATAATGGAAGTACACTTTCCATTGCGCCCTTTGTGAAGGCGAATAATCCCCCTTTACCCCCTTTTAGCAAAGAAGGGCATGAGAGGATTTTATTTAAGGTGGTCATCCTTTTTCTCTCTGAATCAAAGGGTATCTCGAATATCCGCTCTGCATCTATATCTCCAAACCTTTCCCTTACATATTTGAAGAGGGCAGTTTCTGTGGGGTCTCCTTTGTATTGCCCGTCTATGAACTTTGCGTTGTTACAGAGATAGGCTGTATTCATTAAAAGCCCGATGGTGCTTTGTTGATTGTCAATAGTCCATATTTCTTTAACCTCCATCTTATTCTGTGTAAGGGTTCCTGTCTTGTCTGTGCATATAACTGTTACCGAGCCCAAAGTTTCCACAGAAGTGAGCGTTTTTATCAATGCCCTTCTTTTGGCCATCCTCTGACTTCCCATTGCAAGCGAGAGCGTGACTGTTGGAAGCAATCCTTCAGGTACATTTGCGACGATTATTCCTATGGCAAATATAAAATTTTCCCAGAAACTCCTTCCGATAAATTGACCAACGAAAAAAAACATGATACCCATTACAGTGGCTATAAATGCGATGATCCTTGTAACCTTAACAATTTCCTTTTGAAGCGGGCTTAAACCTGCCTCTACAGCACTTGTGAGATGGGCGATGCGTCCAAACTCTGTTCTCATGCCTGTGGCAAATACAACTGCCCTTCCAGAACCACTTACAACGGTTGCTCCTGCAAAGGCTATATTCCTGCTCTCGATCAATTCACCCTCGCAGGTCTCATGCTGAAGCGGCACAGGCTCTGATTCACCGGTAAGCGGTGCATTATTCACCATCAGGCATGTTGTATCTATGAGTCTTGAATCAGCACATACTTTGTCGCCTTCTGAGAGTATTATTAAATCACCGGGCACCACCTCTCTTGCTTGTATTTCTTTTTCTTTACCATCCCTTACCACCTTTACATGAAAGGGTAAAAGAAGTTTTAATTTCTCGATGGATTTTTCTGCCCTGTATTCCTGAATGAATGTGAACACTGCGTTTATAAATATTACGCCTATTATTGCGAGTCCGAGGGTTAACATGCCTTCACCTGGATGAAGATGCTCCGATAAGAGTGCGAGTCCTGCACCTATCCAGAGCAACACGGCAAGAAAATGGGTGAACTGTTTCAGAAATCTTATGAAGAGAGAGGTCTTTTTTACCTCTTTAATCTCATTTGGTCCGAATTCCAAAAGACGCCTTCTTGCCTCATCCTCTGTAAGGCCGTTTTCTGATGTGGCGAGATTTCTGAAGACTTCTTCTTTTGTGAGGTTATTGATTCTCATAACAATCGTTTACTATTAATTTTGCTCTAAATTGAGCGATTCTACTTTAGAAATATATGTCAGGTGCGGCAAAAAAGTCATTCAATCTTCATGTCGTGGCTTCAGTATTATCAGATCGCATGGCGTCTCCCTTAAGACATCCTCTACAGGATTGCCTTTAATGATAGATGACAGAAGACCCCTTTCACTGGCGCCCATTATTATGAGGTCATGCCTTTTTGAAGCAGCCTCTATGGTTATGCTCCGTGCTGTAATACCGGGTGCAAGCCTGTCTTCATGAGCAATCTCGTATCTTATAAGGTGCTCCATAAAATCTTTTATGTTTTCAGGCAGTCTCTTTTCCCACTGGGCTGGTGTAAGATGTATCTCCCCGTGGAAGAATTTTGTAATGGGCTTTGTAACATGAAAAATAAAGACCCTTGCATGAAAACACTCTGCCATCCTTGCGGTAAAATATGCCCTCTCCTTTATATGATCAATCCTTGCCTTTAAGGGGACAAGGATTTTGTGAGGGTGTATCTTCCCAGTATGGACAACCCTTACAAGAGCCACTGAGCACGGCAGCTTCAGGGACAGATTTCGTGCAACAGTGCCTGCATAGAATCTCTTCTCGATGTCCTCCCTCCTCGTTGACGCAAATACAATGCTGATCCCCTCGTGTCTGACAATCTTGCCAATCTCTTCGACTGCATCTCCTGTCTCTGTGATTCCTTCTGCCTGTATGCCTGTTTCCAATGCCTCGTTGAACAACCTTTTTATGGCATCTTCAGCCCTGCTGATGTTCTGCTGGGGCATGCCTTTTTCAGCAATAAAACAGAGATACAATTTAGCTCCGCACACCCGTGCAAGGTTCAATGCATAGCGTGCTGCTATTTCAGAATTCAGATGTTCGTTGACTGCAGAGAGAATCTTTTTATACATATTTAAACTATATCACATAAAACCATACAAAACTTTGCATTTTTGTATCGCAGCCCCCATGATTGTATAGCTATTCCCTCAGTATTTAATAGATTTCAGGATTTCTGAAAACCTCCTGAATGCCTCTGTTGCACTAACAGTTTTCTCCATAAATCCTCCATATTTAGAAAAATATGATAATCAAATTTTACATAAATGGTCGCATTTCCCCAAAAATAATCTATTAAATGTTATATCAAAGAGGAGATAGAGAGATTCGGCTATTTATACAGTGCCTGTGAAAACAAGGCTTAAAACGATCAGTCTAAATCAATTTTAAAGAGATTTTTTGAGGAAAGAATGGGAAATAAAACCTTTAAGCAAAAGCTCCAAACTAATACCAATCGGTGTGGTATAATAGCTGATAATGGAAATTAAAATACAAGATATCACCATTGGTAATAATAATCCTCCATTGATAATAGCAGGACCATGTGTAATTGAGAACGAAGATATAACATACCATTCTGCTGAGAAACTGAAAGAGATATGTAACAGGGTCGGTTTCTCATTTATATTCAAAAGCTCCTATGACAAGGCAAACAGGACATCTTATAGTTCATATAGGGGTCCAGGGATAGACAAAGGTTTACGGATACTCTCTGATGTAAAAAGGAGATTCGATATCCCTGTTCTTTCTGATGTCCATTCTATTGAGGAGATAAAGGCTGCCTCTACAGTCCTCGATGTACTTCAGATTCCCGCCTTTTTATGCAGGCAGACCGATTTAATAATCGAGGCATCAAAGACAGGCAAACCAGTTAATATCAAGAAGGGACAGTTCCTCGCACCATGGGATGTAAAAAACATCATAGAGAAGTTCACATCAACAGGAAATAGAAACCTTTTTATAACAGAGAGGGGTACATCCTTTGGTTATAACAATCTCGTTGTCGACTTCCGAGCCTTTCCCATAATGCGTTCCCTTGGCTACCCTGTTATCTTTGATGTAACCCACAGCCTTCAGCTCCCTGGCGGACATGGGACATCATCAGGTGGACAAAGGGAATTTGCCGAACCCCTTGCAAGGGCAGCTGTTGCCTGTGGAGTAGATGGGTTATTCATGGAGGTACATCCAGACCCTGATAAGGCACTATGCGATGGACCGAATATGATAAAATTGGATGATGTTGAAAGACTCCTGAGGGTAGTAAAGAAAATCGGGGAAGTGTTAAAGTAAATGAGCATCATCGATATAGCTAAAAGGGTTCTGAAGATCGAGGCAGAGGCTGTAGCTGCCCTGTCAGAAAGGCTCAACAGAGATTTTGAAAAAGCAGTCGAGATAATCTATGCAAGCAAGGGCAGGGTTGTTGTCACAGGCATGGGCAAATCAGGCCTAGTTGGTAAAAAGATTGCAGCAACACTTGCTTCAACAGGCACGCCTGCATTTTTTCTCCATCCAGCAGAGGCGAGCCATGGCGATTTGGGCATGGTGACACATGATGATGTGATAATCGCTATATCAAACAGCGGAGAGACAGAGGAGCTCGTTTGTTTGATTCCATTCTTAAAGAGATTTAATGTCAGTCTTATATCCATGACAGGAAACCCCGATTCTACCTTATCAAAGTCTGCAGATGTTACCATTGATGTCTCTGTGAAGGAAGAGGCATGTCCAATGGGTATTGTACCCACTGCCTCAACAACAGCTACAATGGCTATGGGGGATGCACTGGCAGTTGCCCTTTTGATAAAGAGGGGGTTCAGGGAAGAAGACTTTGCCTTTTTCCATCCAGGTGGGAGTCTCGGGAAAAAGCTATTTATTAAGGTAAAAGACCTCATGCATACTGGTGAGGCATTACCCCTTGTATATCCAGATACATCAATGATAAAGGCTATCATGGAGATATCTTCAAAAAGATTAGGGGTTACGATAGTTGTTGACAGTGATGATAAAATCCTCGGGATTATTACGGATGGAGACCTGAGAAGGGGCATAGAGAAGTGGGGCAAGGCGCTTTTTGATATGATAGCAGAAGATGTAATGACAAAAAATCCAAAGACCATATCAGAGAACGAACTCGCAGTAAAGGCACTCGCTATAATGGAAAAATATTCTATAACATCCATTGTAGTTCCTGATGATAATGGAAAGGCAATCGGAATAATACATCTGCACGACATACTGAAGCAGGGGATAGTATGAAAAAGACAGAAGGCAGAAAACAGAAGACAGAGGACAGAATAAGAGAGATCGCCAAAAACATCAAGCTCCTTATCCTTGATGTGGATGGTGTTCTTACAGATGGAAGCATCATACTTGACAATGAGGGCAATGAATTTAAGGCATTCCATGTGAGGGATGGGCATGGCATAAAGATGTTAAAAGGTGCAGGTATAAATGTTGCGATTATTACTGGAAGGCACTCAAAGGTGGTAGAAAGAAGGGCACATGAGCTCGGCATAACAGAGGTTTATCAAAAATGCCACATAAAGTCAGTTGCATATGAGCATCTCTTGGAGAAAATGAGGCTTACTGACAGTGAAGTTGCATATATAGGGGATGATATAGTTGACATCCCCATTTTTAAAAGGGTTGCACTCTCTGTTGCGGTAGCAGATGCTACCGAAGAAACAAAGAAAGCTGCGATGATAGTTACTAAAAATCGTGGTGGTAGAGGTGCAGTAAGAGAAGTTTGCGAGCTTATTTTAAAATCCTGTGGAAAGTGGAATGAGCTGATTGATGAGTACTATAAGGCTTAATCTCCCCACAATACTAACATTCAGCAGAATAATACTGATACCATTTTTTATAATCATAACACCCAAAAGCCCCTTTTTAGGGATATCTATTTTTCTGATGGCTTCAGCAACCGATTTTCTGGACGGTTATCTTGCAAGGAGATCCGGTCAGATTACAAAATTCGGCATCATACTTGACCCTATCGCTGATAAATTTCTCGTAATATCAGCACTGATATTGCTCGTCGATATGGTTAGACTATCTGCATGGATAGCAATAGCCATTATTGTAAGGGAATTTGTTGTTACCGGTTTGAGGGTTGTTGCACTTTCAAAAAATACGGTCATCCCCGCAGAAATGGGTGGAAAGCTGAAAACAGCTTCTCAGATGGCAGCCATAATATTGCTCCTTTTACCTGGTGGGATAGGTGATATCGATTTTTATGACGTCGGTATTGTCTTGATGTATATTGCGCTTATTCTTGCGATTACATCAGGCATTAAATACACAATTTCTTTCTGGAGATCTATGCAATGACAGAAGCCCTGAATGTAGAACTCTGGTTAATCGGATTGATGACAATGTCCTTTCTTATCGGCTCCATACCTACTGGACTCTTAATAGCAAAAACCAGGGGTATCGACCTAAGAAAGACAGGAAGTGGAAACATAGGTGCCACCAATGTACTTAGAACGGTCGGCAAAAAAGAGGCGCTATTAACCCTGATTGGGGATATTTTAAAAGGCACCCTTCCTGTTGCGGTGGGCAAGACTATTGGTTTAGATACCTTTAATACCGGCATGCTCGGCATCTGTGCAATATTGGGTCATAATTTTTCATTATTCCTTAAATTCAAAGGAGGCAAGGGTGTTGCAACAAGCATAGGGGTATTGCTCGCCTTTTCTCCACATGTAGCCCTGCTTACCATTACCATATGGATATTAACAGCAAAGAGAACGAGGTACTCTTCTTTAAGCGCCCTGATAGCATTCGGGCTATTACCACTAAGTATATACCTAATGGACTATTCTAAAGAAAAGATGATAATTTCGATCGCCATCACTATTTTAATATTTATAAGACATACATCTAACATCAAAAGGCTTATACAGGGTAAGGAAAGTAAGATAGGGGAAAGGATAGGCGATAGGCAATAGGCTAAAGGTTATAATGGAAGCAAAATTATGAATAAGAAGGCAGTTATTCTTTTAAGCGGAGGAATCGATTCTTCCACGACTGCAGCCATTGCAAAGGCGGAGGGATACGAAATCTATGCATTGAGCTTTGATTATTCTCAAAGGCACTGGCTTGAGCTGGAGTCAGCAAAGAAAGTTGCTGAATATCTCGATGCCAAGAGGCATCTGATAATAAAATTTGACCTTAGAGAAATCGGCGGATCTGCGTTAACTGCTGATATTGAAGTGCCAAAAAATAGAGCGGTAGAGCAGAAGGGCGGAAGAGCAGAAGCAAAAAACTTTAGAACCTCCGAACTTCCGAGCTTCCAAACCATACCGACAACCTATGTCCCTGCCCGCAACACGATTTTCCTTTCTTTTGCCCTCGGTTGGGCAGAGGTGCTTGAGGCATCAGATATTTTCATCGGTGCAAATGCAGTGGATTATAGTGGCTATCCAGATTGTCGGCCAGAATATCTGAAGGCATTTGAAGAAATGGCAAATCTTGCAACAAAAATCTCTGTAGAGGGAAAATTGAAGTTTAGTATAAAGGCTCCTCTGCTTTACATGACAAAGGGTGAGATAATAAAAAAAGGCTATGAACTCGGATTTGACTACTCTCTCACATGGAGTTGTTATGACCCTCAGAAAGACATAGGTAATATAAGTCATTTAGGACATATCCCTTGCGGCAGGTGCGATAGCTGTCTTTTCAGGGCAAAGGGCTTTAAAGAGGCTAAGATAAAAGACCCCCTTTTGGGTTAACAGAGGTATTCTTGAATAATCTGTATGAATTCCTTTATCTTTATTGGCTTTGAAATATAACCATCAAATCCCTCATTCAGAAACATCTCCTTATCACCCTTCATTGCATAGGCGGTAAGAGCCACAATCCTGATATCCTTTGTCTCTTCTAAGGATTTTAAACGATTTTTTACTGAAATACCGTCTAATCCTGGCAATTGTATGTCCAATAATATAAGGTCTGGTTTTTCTCTCTTTGCGATTTCCAGGGCACTTTCTCCATTTGATGCATGAATGCATTCGTAACCAGCTGTGTTAATAACATCACAAAATAATTCAAGATTACTAATATCGTCCTCAACAATCAATATCCTTCGTTTATTTTTCATAAACCTGTATTTTGTTGCCTCCGCTTGCCTTCGCAATTCTCATGGTTTGACGAGCCTTATATATAAGTTCCTCCGGAGAAAAGGCATCTTGAGGATAGCTTGCAATAGAGATTGTCGCAGTTATCTGACCTGCTGGCATAATTTCCTGTCCATAAAATGGGTAGTTTCTTATATAAGACAACACCCTCTCTGCTACCATTTTAGATGGTTCCTTCAGGGTGTTATTAAGAATTACTGCAAATTCATCAATTCCGTATCTTACAACAATGTCAGAACCACGCAGAGCCCTTCTAAAAAATTCTGCTATCTTTTTGATAACGATATTCCCCCTGTGTATTCCATGAGCCTTAATGTATTCAGTAAAGTTGTCGAGGTCTAACATAAGCAGTGTGAGGACATTCTTATATCTTCCAGCCCTGCTTATTTCCTGCGCAAGGCGAATCTGGAAGTAAGAGTGATCAAAAAGCCCGCTTACCTCATCGAGCATTCCTGCCCTTTCTGGATATGTTGCCTCAAGATCCCTTATTTGCATAAGAAGGTCTTCCTTAGTAAAATGTGCTTTCTGTATAAAGTTTTCTATTTTCCCTGCAAGCCTTAATCTATCTTCTATTGTAAGGTCCTTGGCAGTTAGTACAATAATGGGCATATGTGATGTGGAAGGATTTGACTTTAATGCAGAAACAATTTCAAAACCATCAATCTCTGGCATCATGAGGTCAAGTATAATAAGGTCAGGCCTGTATGCAATGGCAGATTCTACACCTTGCCTCCCTGAATCGGCTTTAATGACATTGTAGCCTGCTGGCTCAAGAATAGAGGCAAGCATATCAAGTGCTTCAGGATTGTCGTCAATGCAGAGTATATTTACGACCCTTTTGCCCTTTTTAGTTGCAAGACTTAATTGTTCGAGCTTTTTCAGAAGGGTTGCCTTATCAACAGGCTTGACGAGATACTCAGAGGCCCCGAGGGCAAAGCCGAGTTCTTTATTGTCAACAATCGAGTAAATAACCACAGGGACATCTTTTACCTCTGGATCTGTTTTTAATTCCTGCAAGACCTCCCAGCCATCCTTTCCAGGAAGCATAACATCAAGGAGCACAGCGAACGGTTTCAGTTCTTTTGTCTTTTTGATGGCCTCAAATCCATTACGAGCATGAGCAACTCTGTAGCCTCCACTAACGAGATTAAGGGTTACCATCTCAGATGTAGGAGGGTCATCCTCCACGACAAGGATTAATGGTGATTCTCTTGTTCTTTCCTCAAATATATCTATGTATTCAAATGGTTCCTTGCTTGCTAAAATCCTTCTTGTTTCATCTTCTATGGTCTCGATATTAAACAATGGAAGAACAAATGTGAACTTACTCCCTTTACCTTCTTCACTTTCAACATATATATTACCACCCAGGAGTTCAACAAACTTTTTTGTAAGTGCAAGCCCTAAACCTGTTCCCTCGTATTTTCTTGAAAAACTACTATCAATCTGAACAAACTCAGAAAATATTATCTCCTGATCTTCCTTTTTAATCCCGATTCCTGTATCAATAACAGATATCCTTAATTGTCGTACAGGAATTGAAAGGTTTGAAATACCGGTTTTCATACCATCAATAATGTCTGCCTCAACGGTTATTTCACCACCATCTGGTGTAAATTTCACAGCATTAGAAAGAAGGTTATAAAGTATCTGTTTGAACTTTACCCTATCTGCTCTAATTATTGATACCTTTTCATTAATCTTCAGTGTAAATTTCTGTTTCTTCTTCTCCAGAAGTGGTTTGATTATATTTTCAGCCTCTGAGATTGCTTGAGGCACTAAAAAGCTCTCGTATCGCAGTTCCATCTGACCTGATTCTATTTTTGCTATATCGAGTATGTTGTTAATGAGCTGCAGAAGATGACCCCCTGAATTGTATATAGTGGTAACATATTTCCTCTGTTTTTCGGTAAGAGGACCAAATGTCTCATCTAATAACAATTCAGAAAATCCAAGGACAGAACTTATAGGCGTACGCAATTCATGACTCATAGTGGCAATAAACTGGCTCTTTAATTTATTAGACTTTTCAAGCTCTTTATTCACCCTTACAAGCTCAGATGTCTTTTCAATTACCTTCTCCTCTAATCTCTCATTTAATTCCTGTAGCTCTCTGTTCTTTTGAGCTATGTCGTTTATTAACTTAAATTTCTCAATCGCATATGAAGCCTGAATCCCTAAAAGGGTAATGAATTCTATTTCCCTTTCTGTCCATTCTCTTGGACTGAAATCATCTATGTACAATATGCCAATTAGATAATCATTTACAAAGAGCGGGACGGCAACAATGCTTTTAATACCCTCATTAACAATATTTGTATTGTCGATAAATGGGTATTCATCCGTATTTGAAATAACAGTAGGAACCCTCTTTGTTAATATATGGTCTGTCAAGCCATTGGGACGCCTCTTCCATTGCTTTATACTCGTAAACTCAGGAGATAGACCGAGAGATGCCTTTAGTGTCAGGGTTTCGCTCTTTTCGTCATATATGGCAACACTACCAGCAGGGACATTTAATGTCCTTGCGGTCTCGAGCAGTAGTGTATCAAGTACTCCCTCAAGATTGTCAGAAGATGTCAGACAAACGCCGATACGGTAAAGTTCCTTTGCCTGGTTTAAAAGAATATGTGCATCTTTATCAGAAGGACTATTAATCATCGCATCTTTCTTTCTTAATTTCTAATTTGTTTAATATTAATATTTTATATTATTGCTGTCAAGCAAGTGATACCCCAAAATGGAAAAATAGGCAGGTTTCATATAAAATATGAAAATTATATATTTAAAGGAGATACCATGAACATATATGTATCAGGTTCAATGGCTTATGACAGGATTATGGACTTTCCCGGAAGATTTTCTGACCATATTTTGCCTGATAAAATACATATCCTAAATGTATGCTTTACAGTTAATGGTATGGTCGAAAAATTTGGAGGCACTGCAGGCAACATTGCCTATTCCTTGAGTCTGTTACAGGAGAAACCTATTATTATCGCAACCATAGGAGGAAAGGATTACGAAAGATATTTTGAATGGCTGAAAAAAAACAATATCACTACTGAAGGGATTAAGATAATTAAAGATGAATTCACCGCAGGAGCCTATATAACAACAGATAGGGCAGACAACCAGATTACTGGATTCAATCCTGGTGCGATGAAGTATCCATCAGAATACGAGCTTAAAAATCCTGAATCTAAAAACTCAATCTGTATTATCAGTCCTGGCAATCTTTATGATATGAAAAAATATGCAAAAAAAGCCAAAGAACTCGGGATCATGTGCATATGCGACCCTGGACAATCCCTCACACAGTGGGAAGCCAATTCCCTGATAGAATGGCTCGATGGCTCTTATATGCTTATCACAAATGACTATGAACTTGAGCTAATTATGAAGATGACAGGCATGGATAAGAAAGGGCTGCTGGGGCTGACAAAGACCATCATCACAACCCTCGGAGAGAAGGGCTCTCTTATCAGCACTCCTGATGGAGACATAGAGATACCATCAGCAAAGATTTCCGATATCGTTGACCCCACCGGTGCAGGTGATGCATACAGGGCCGGGCTATTGAAAGGGCTTGCAATGGGAAAAGACATGGAGACTGCGGCAAAGATGGGTGCTGTTACAGCAGCCTATGCGATTGAGAAATATGGGACGCAGGAGCATTGCTTTACCTATAATGAATTTATCAATAGGTACAGAAGTAATTTCGGAGAGATTATTTAGCCAATATGATTAATGAAGATGCAGTAAAAAACTACCTCAAACAAAGGTTTCAAAATGCCCTTCAAATAGAAATTAAAAAGCTCGGCGCTGGCGTTCACGGCGCGGGCTTTCTTATCAAAATCCAGACTCCCGAAGGGATAAAGCAATATGTCATAAAAGGTCTTTTCCCAGAAGGACTCGGGCATGATTATCCATCTGACAGGGCTCAGGTATTTCTCTTGGATCTTGAGACATATAACGGACTCCCTAAACATGCAAAGGCAATTGATGTCATTTCAGAAATGCCTGATGGTTCTATTAAGTCTATTGGTGGAGGCAGAGAATATTACCTTTTAATGGAGAGGGTTGAGGGAAGGGATTATTTCAATGACTTGAGAGAATTTAAAGATAAGAGAAAACTCGAATCCACAGATATTAAAAAGATAAAGGCATTGACCTCATATCTTGCGGATATTCATTCAATAAAGAAAGATTCGCGCCATCTTTATTTTAGAAAGATCAGGGACATTATTGGTCACGGAGAGTGCCTGATGGGTGTATTCGATATATACCCAGATGGGATATTGAGTTATGAGGAGATGGCAGAAATAGAAAAATTATGTGTTGATTGGAGGGCAAGACTAAAGAAAAGGACATACAGATTGTGCCAGATACACGGAGACTTCCACCCCGGAAACATATGGTTCAAAAACCATAGAGACTTTGTATTGCTTGACAGGAGTAGAGGTCCCTACGGTGATCCTGCTGATGATGTCACCGCCCTTACTATTAATTACATATTCTTTTCTTTGATGTATCACAAAGAGGTAAGGGGCGCATATCTTGAAGGTATCAATATATTCTTTGAAGAGTACATAAAACTCTCTAATGATAAAGAATTATTAGAGGTGCTTGCCCCATTTTATGCATTTAGAGGTGCTGTTGTTGCAAATCCAGTTTTTTATCCTGACTTGAGCATAGATGCAAGGCAGAAGATATTCAGGTTTATCAAAAATCTGCTTATTTCAGAAAGGTTCGAATTAACCAAAATCAATAATTATATAGCCCAATGAAAGGCCATCAACATTTAAGACATCGGGCTATATTTGGAGTTGCCTACTTTAATATAATTTTCCCATATTAAAAATAGCTCCCTTGTTGCCCTGAGGTCTCTTGCACAGTATCTTGCAATATCAACATATCTGCCTGCCTTAAAGAGGTCTTTCACCTCATAGCCAGTAATTACTTCCCCTGATTCATCAGCTGATTTAGGGCTCTTTATATTAAATGTCTTGCACCACATATCAAGGCTAAATCTCCTCTTTGAAGCACCAAAAAATGTTAACTGGTCAAGAAGGTCTATGTGAGGACCATTATATCTGTTAGGCATAAGGTCTCTTGCAGGCTTTATTTTATTTACCGCAGATCTTATCATAATAAACGGGCAATCAAAACTCCTGCCATTGAAGGTTATAAACTGGTCAGATGTTTTTATTTTAGTCCAGAACTTTTGGAGGAGTTCCGCCTCGGTGCCGCACTCGTATCTGATGCCATCTTCTTCAAAAGGTAGCAGCAAATCCCCTAACGACTGAAAATATACTGCACCTATATTTGAATCAGGGTCTAACATTCCTATGGCAACTATCTCACCTGTGAGGGGATAGAAAGAGAGACTTTCCCGAACCTTTAATTCATCTTCATCTGTCTCTGCCCATCTCAAGAGGTATTCCTGTGTTGATTGGTCGAGGGAGTCGAAATCCACCCCAACGGTTTCTATGTCAAAGATTATTCTACCCATATTAGCAATGATTTCATTATGCCGCCCTTTTCATCTTTTCAAAGACCTTCCACGTCTTCAGTGTATCTATGGCTCTCTGAAGCTGGGTATCATCCTTTTCCTCAACCTCTATTGGTGCCCTCTCTTGCTCTGCAGGCCTTTCTTCATTATCTATCTGTTCATTCTTAAGATGTCTTTCTATATCCCTCTCTCTTATTACAGGGTGTTCTTTTCCATTTTTTGCCTCGAGTTTAACCACTATATCAGGTGTAATCCCCACTCCCTGAATACTTATACCCTTTGGGGTATAATACTTCGCTGTTGTCAGTTTTAATCCAGAACCATCACTGAGGGGAATCAAGCTCTGAACAGATCCCTTTCCAAATGTCTGCACCCCTATAACTATAGCCCTGCTCCAATCCTTTAGCGCGCCAGCAACAATCTCTGATGCGCTCGCACTGCCCTGATTTACGAGTACGACCATAGGAATCTCTGTATCAGGATTTTTGTTTTCTGTATAATAGTCCTGCCTCTCACCTGTTCTCCCTTTTATATAAACTACGGTCTTTTTAGGTGGTAGAAATTGGCTCGCAACATCCACCGCACTATTTAGAAGACCACCGGGATTATTCCTGAGGTCAAGAATCAATGCCACCATACCCTCTTTTTTAAGTGCCTCTATCGCACTCGTCAGTTCTGAGGCAGTTGTCTCCTGAAATTGTGTTAGTTTGATGTATCCAATACCATCCTGCAACATCTTTGCCTTTGCACTCTTAATCTTTATAATATCCCTGATTATTGTAAAGTCTTTGGGTTCTTTCCATCCCTCTCTCATAATAGTTATAGTGACAGATGTGCCCTTTGGACCCCTCATTTTTGAAACTGCCTCATGCAAACCCATATCCTTTGTAGGCTCTCCAGAAATCTTAATGATCCTATCACCCGCCTTAATACCTGCCTTATAAGCAGGTGTGTCTTCAATAGGTGCTATTACTGTGAGTATGTTGTCCTTAATACCTATTTGTATGCCGAGACCACCAAACTCTCCCTTTGTCTCTACCTGAAATTCTTTATACATATCAGGGGTCATGTATCCAGAATGTGGGTCGAGTGAATTAATCATACCCTTTATAGCCCCTGTTATGAGGTCTTTTGTTTTTACCTCATCAACATAATTTTTCTTTATCAATGTAATTACCTCGGTGAATATCCTGAGTTCTTCATATCCGCTTTGGGCATTTACACTCTCTACTGACCATCTACCAATAAGAACACCTGTGAAGGCGATAACAAAAACTGCAGCTATTAGTAGCCATTTCTTTTTCAAAAACATCTTTTATCCTCCATATTTCTAATTCATTACTCACCTAAGCCATTGTTGAGGGTCTAAGGGTCTCCCTTTATATCGAACCTCAAAATATAGGGCATTATCACCAACTACATTAGATTCCCCTACAGTTCCGACAGGCTCACCTTTATTTATTATAGCCCCATTCCTCAAAAAAATGCTCGATAGGTTTCCATATAGGGTGTGGTAGCCACCGCCATGAGATATTATAACCAATTTACCATATCCTTTAAAATCATCCGCAAAAACGACCTTTCCACCATAAACCGCACTTGCAGATGTATCTTCTGAAGTCTTTATATGTATCCCACTCCTGAAAACAGGAAGGTTAAAAATTGGATCAACCTGAGTACCATACCCTACAGCAATTTTCCCATTTACAGGCCAGGGGAGCTTTCCCTTTTGACGCGCAAAATCACTATCATCAGCAATATCTTCATCAGATGGCTTTATCTTTGCTACATCCCTTTTCCCTTTAAGCCCTGACTCTCTTTTTTCTGATTCCTGAATTATACGGCTGAGCCTTTTTGAGGCTTCCTGAAGTTCCCTTATCATCCTTTCGTATTCGCCCTTTTCCCTCCTTACCTTTACAAGCAAGGATTCTTTCTCTTTCTTCTTTTCTTTCAATGTATTGTCAATCCTGGCAAGCTTATTTTCTTCGTGCTTCAGGTTTTCGTATTGTCTTGAGAGTTCTTTTTTCTTATCACTCAAGGCAGTTAAGGCCTCTTTATATCTGTTTATGAGGTTGAAATCGTACTTTGATATATCACTTATGTAGCGGAGCGATCTGATAATTTGAGATACATCTTCCTTAGTAACAAGAATAAAAATTACATCATTTGCGGTTCCGACCTTCTGCAACACCCTGAGTCTTTTTTTAAGAAGGGCAGATTGAGCATCTATGCCCTGTCTATTTCTGTAAATATCTGCTTCGAGGGAATCTATTGAAGCCTTTATTTTTCTTACCCTATTCCTTTGTTCTGCAAGCTGTTTTTCGATCCTGTTCAGTTCTGCATTTGTCATCTGTAATTCCTGTAAGACCGAACTCTCGACCTTTTTAACAGATTCGAGCCTTTTCTTATGCACCCTTATATCTTTTTGTATCTTTTTTAATTCATCTTTTGATGTATCGGCATAAACAAATGTAAAGAGTAAACTGATGAAAATGAAAAGCAAGAAAGTCGAAACCAAAAAATAGAGTAATGGGATGATTCGCTTCAAAGCCTCAATCTCCCCAGTGCTATAATAGAGCCTAAAATGCCGAGTATAATTCCGATCGCTGGCAGAAGTAACAAAAACCATATCGGAAAGACAAGGGTCTTTAAAACAGGCATAATAGAGCTCAACCTATATGTAACAGCAAAATAAAAAATCATTATACCGACTATTGAGAGAATGCCCCCTAAAAATCCGATTATTCCACCCTCTATTAAAAAAGGCATCCTTATAAAGCCCTTTGTTGCGCCAAGGAGTTTGATTATTTCTATCTCTTCCTTTCTCCTGTAAAACAATATCTTTACCGTGCTGTAAATAACAAATATGACCCCAGCAGATATGGCAGCAAACACTATGATGCTCATATTCTGAAGAGAAATCTTGAGTCCGTAAATAGCCTCAGCAATCTTTTCTCCGTAATGCAAATCCTCAATGCCCGATATCTTTCTTATGTCTTCTGAAATGGCTTTTACACTTGATGATGATACAAGATTTTTCTTAATCCTTATCTCTAAGGATTCAGATAGTGGATTTTCATCAAGACCTTCAAATATATAGCTCGATTCCTTTAAAATTTCCTTTAGTCCCTTCATGGCCTCTTCCTTAGACACATATCTTACACCTTCGATCTCATGCTTGTTTTTAATAGTGTTTATAATCTCCTGCTTTTCTTCTTGAGAGAGATTATCTTTAAGATATGCAACCATAGAAAATCTCTCGGGCAGTCTATCCGAGACAATTTTTACATTATACAGAACAAAGGCTATAATCGTTATTATTAAAAGACTCGTCGCAACAGTGAGGATCGAAAGCAGATTTATCCATTTCTCATTGTATAAACTCTTAATGGATGATCTGATTGTATATGGCAGCACCCTTAACCGACCTCTTCTCCAGCAAGATTACCGTTGTCGAGTTTAAAAACCCTCTTGCCTGTATGTCTGAATAACTCTCTGTTATGAGTTGCTATTAAAACCGTTGTTCCCTGAATATTTATATCCCTGAATATCTTGATTATATCAAGAGCGGTATTAGGATCAAGGTTGCCGGTGGGTTCATCAGCAAGAACAATAAGCGGTTCTCCAACAATTGCCCTTGCTATTGAAACCCTCTGTTGCTCTCCTCCTGAAAGCCTCTCTGGAAAGCTGTCAGAACGATGGCGGAGATTCACCTTTTTTAATGCATCAGATACCTTTGACTTAATATCCCTTTCATTCCATCCCCTGATCCTCAGCGCAAGCGCAACATTATCGTAAACACTTAATGTATTTATGAGCTTAAAATCCTGAAAAACTACGCCAATTATCCTCCTTACCTCTGGTATCTTAGAAGGCTTAATCGATGATATATGAAAATCACCTACAGTGATATCCCCTTCGTCAGGCAATTCCATAAGATATATGAGCTTTAAAAGGGTGGACTTGCCAGCACCGCTTGGACCTGTTAGAAAGGCCATTTCTCCACGATTTATACTGAGATTGATACCCCTTAAAACTGCCTGATAATCATAATATTTTGAGACATTCTGGAAAGTAATCATAAACCTGAGCGTGACATAATCAAAGATTAATCTTTTTGTAATATTGTCCTTACTATATCTTCGGCAGTGAGTCCATAAAGCCTGAGCAACTCTTCAGGCTTTCCAGAACCTCCAAAGGTATCTTTTGTTCCGATCTTTTTTATCTTAACAGGAAATTTCTCGGAGAGAAATTCTGATACAGCACCACCCAATCCGCCTATCACTGAGTGTTCTTCAGCAGTAACAATAAACTTAGATGCATTTGCAGCCTCCATTAATGTCTCTGTATCAAGGGGTTTAATTGTTGACATATTGATAACACCTGCATCTATACCATCTTTTAAAAGCATATCCCTTGCATTTAAGGCAGCAGATACCATAATACCGCATGCTATTATATTCACATCTCTTCCAATGTGAAACTTATAAGCCTTACCTATCTGAAACCTATAATCCTCTGGCATAACAGGCGGTACCTTTGCCCTTCCAAGCCTCACATAAACAGGTCCTTCATATCCGGCTACTTCATGAATTGCCTGTTGTGTCTCGAATCCATCAGAAGGAACTATTACGACCATTCCAGGCAATGCCCTCATGAGTGCAATATCCTCTAATGCCTGATGAGAAGCGCCATCTTCCCCAACCGTTATTCCAGCATGTGACGCAACTATTTTTACATTAAGATGGCTATAACATATTGTCTGCCTTATCTGATCCCACGCCCTTCCAGATGCAAAAACAGCAAATGTAGATGCAAATGGTATCTTACCGGTAAGGGATAATCCACCTGCAGTCCCCATCATGTCCTGTTCAGAAATGCCCATATTAAAAAATCTCTCCGGGAATGCCTTTGCAAACTTCACTGTCTTTGTAGAACCAGAAAGGTCTGCATCCAAAACTACTACCTTTTCATTCCTTTTACCCAGTTCAACGAGTGCCTCTCCATAAGCATCCCTTGTTGCTACCGCCTGCCCGGCAAATGTATTTCCTGAACCATGACTCCTTACTGACTCTTCTGACCTACTTCCCATTGGCACCCAACTCCTTTAGTGCAATCTCGAGCTCCTCCCTTGTTGGAGCAAGTCCGTGATACTCTACCTTGCCCTCAAAGATCGAAACGCCCTTGCCTTTTATTGTCTTTGCTATGATTACAGAAGGCTTTAACTTTACCTTTTCAGCCTCATCAAGTGCATCAACAATATCCTGCATATTATGTCCATCTATCTCAAATACATGCCATCCAAATGCCTTCCATTTTTCTGGTACTGGCTCTATCTTCATAACCTCAGAGCACCTTCCGTCTATCTGCATCTCATTAAAATCAACGATAGCGCATATATTGTCCAAAAAATAGTGGCTCGCTGTCATTGCAGCCTCCCACACCTGTCCTTCCTGTATCTCTCCATCTCCCATAAGGCAATAAACCCTCGCAGGAATCTTATCAAGCTTAAGCCCCATAGCCATTCCATTAGCCACAGACAGTCCCTGTCCAAGAGAGCCGGTCGAGACCTCAACCCCCTGAAGCATCTTCGATGAAGGATGCCCCTGCAAGGGACTTCCTGTCTTTCTCAATGTGCTTAAGAGTGACCTGTCAAAATAGCCTGTTAAAGCAAGTGCGGTGTAAAGGAGTGGAGCTGCGTGACCCTTTGAAAGTACAAACCTATCTCTTTCATGCCATTTAGGCTCATCAGGCCTGTGCCTCATTTTATAAAAATACAGGGCAGTAACTATGTCAGCAGCAGAAAGTGAGCCTCCTGTATGACCTGAGCCAGCTTGAGCGAGCATCTTCAGTATCTCTATCCTGACAATTCGAGCCTGCTCCTTAAGAAATTCTATATCTCGTGATTGTTTCATCGTAACCATTAGCAGAATCCTTTACAGCCAAAGATTTGAAATATTATACAACATAAAGAACAAAAAATTGTAAAGAAACAAATGGTGTTTAAAAAGAGGGGCTTGCGCCCCTCTTTTTAAAATCTTAGAACTGGACATCAAATGTCAGATAAATATTCTGGGCATTTTTAAGAGGTGCAAGCAACTGGGTCTTTGAAGGATCTGTTGTATCTAAGTCCTTTATCTTCTTAGGTTCTCCAATCCAGCTATTGCTTCCTGTATAGGCAAACTTATAGTATTGATAACCGAGCCTGAAGAATGCCTTTCCCTTCTTTGATATAGGCTTAAGCCAGCCAAGTTCTTGAATAACATACGCCTCATATACATCTCCCCTTGTGCCGAGCTTGGATGTCCATATATCATCTGCTGCTGGAACCATTCCAATCCAGTATTTTGAGCCGTGATTATACTCAGCACCTATCTTTGTGCCTGTTGGAAGGTCATATCTGGCGCCTATATACACAGCAGAACCTGTGCGGCTCCTCTTTTCTCCTTCATCATAAAGGAGTCCAAAACCAGCATTAAATACCACCTCGTCTCCATTGCCTAATGTCCCATCAGGATCTACTAAACCAAATGGCATCGAAAAAAGGTTGTTATTGGGATGCGTCTTGCTCATAGCAGCTGAGGCAAATAGGTTCAGATTTCCAGGACCCAGCTTATCGATCTTTCCTGTGACAACACCTCCAAACCAGTCAATATTACCAAGATTTGTTGATACAGGGGTATTCACTGTTATAAAGTTTCCACCACCCATATCTATCTTTTGGTTCATACCATCAGATGGGGTGTTAAAGATATTCCAGCCCCTCTGCCATTGGAGTTCTACATGCAGATTGTCAGTATCATAAGGCACTAAATTTACACCTAAAAAGTCTGTATCTTTTACACTGTTAAATTTACTCTTGAATCCGCTGTCAAATCCCCTTCCATAGCATATCTTCAAATATGCACCAGGAAGCGCTTCAATATCAGGCATTACACCAAAAGAAAGCCCATCAAAGGCATAATCAACCATTATCTTTGGAATCCCTGCAGTACCGATCCTTTCTGTATTCTGCCTCAAATTATCAGGCACTCCTCCTGTTGAAGGTCTCCTTCCTACAGAAAACCATATAGGAAGGTCAGCTATATTTGCCCATGTGGCATATGCCTGATCTACCCTTAATGCATTGTCAGAAGGAACATGAGCGACAACTCCATCAAAAGGACCAAATGCCCTATCAGCAAAGAAATTTCCCTGAACAGGAGTCATTGTCTCGTGCCCCCATACCTTATACATTAAAAGCCTTGCCTTTACCTGAATATCCTCGGTTGCCTTTACCTTCAAGTTCAAGCCAAGCCTGTTAGTGAGGACAGTATCATTTCTTACCTTATAGCCATCCTGAGGAGAGGTAAAGAAATATGTGTCAACAGGTAATGGGAAGGGTCCATAAAGATTATTTGGGTCATACTGCATATAATCATGAACATTACCCTTCAAAGAATCCAACCTGCCCCTGTAATCACCACTAATCTCGAGCCATGAAAATGGACCTGCGCCCTCGGCTGCCTGTTCAGCCTTTTTCTCAACAACCGCGATTCTTTCCTCCTTTGCTTCCTCTCTCTTTTGCATCTCCTGCATCTGCTGTTTCAGTCGCTCGAGCTCTTTTGAAAGGGCCTCGATTTTCTGAAGGAGTTCTGCCTGATCAACAGCAAATGCTGGAAGAGGAATGAGAAGAGAAAGCGAAAGAAGAAATACCAAAAACTTCCTCATAAAACACCCCCTAAAAAAATTTTTGTCTGTTATAACACTAATCAAAAAAATAAGTCAATAAATTTTTAATTTAGAAATATGGAAACTATAGATTCAATTAAATAGAATTCTCTTGTGCATAAATAGAATTCAGCAATGGGCTAAACTAAGAAGTGGCTCCTGGGGAGGGACTCGAACCCCCGACCAAGTGGTTAACAGCCACCCGCTCTGCCGACTGAGCTACCCAGGAATTGTATTTTT
>FWPV01001304.1_pt1 | contig 70227 bp, 47 predicted proteins | sample 2228371 | NCBI WGS metagenome assembly FWPV01 (sample SAMEA103939776, study PRJEB20133) | metagenome
GTTCTCCAGGACGCCGTCAACCCACTTGCCGCTGCCGGTGGTGAGCGTCCCCGTGGCCCCCGCGGCGATGATGAGCCGCCCGCCGCTGGTCAGCGTGCCGGCAACGAACTCGAAGGCGCCCGCGACCGTCAGCGCGCGCCCGGCGGCAAGCGTGAGGCGGCCGTCGCCGTCGACGCGCACGGTGCAGCCCGCCCGCGCCACGGAGTTCTGGGCGAGTGCAAGCGCCCGGCCGTTGGTGCGCAGGGTCGCGGCCACCCCGTCGCCGCCGAGTGTGAGGCTGGCGAAGGAGGCGTTGGCGGAGAGCGCCACCGTGTAGGTGCCCGGCAGGTCGATGACCGCGCGGTCGGTGCCCGCCGGCACGCGGGCAGGCTGCCAGTTGGCCGGGTCGTTGAAGCTGCCGCCGGCCGGGTTGATCCACGTCACCACCTCGCTCGGGTTGACGGTGAGGGTCACCGTCGCCGGCCGGCTGGCCTGGAGGCCGTCCGTTGCCCGGTAGGTGAAGGTGTCGACGCCAACGAAGGCGGGATCCGGCGTGTAGGTGAAGGTGCCGTCGCCGTTGTATTCCACCGCGCCGTTGGCCGGCTGGGTGAAGTCGAGGACCGAGATGATGTCGCCGTCCGGATCGCTGTCGTTGGCGAGCACGTTGCCGGTGGTGAGATCGAAGCCCTGCATGGCCGTGAAGCCGTCGGCGGCGGCGCGCGGCGCGCGGTTGGGGTAGTCGACCGTCCCGTACACGCGGAACTCGTTGAGCACCCAGTTGCCGTTGCTGGCGCGGCCCGGGCCGTTGGTCGGCAAGGACGGATCCTCCAGCACCTCGATGCGGAAGCCGGTGATGGCGCCGGCGATGCCGCGGGTGCGGACGAAGTAGACGGTGGAAGCAGGCATCGTTCCGCTGACCAGGATCGAGCCGTCCGCCAGCACGGTGAAGGTCTCGCCGCCGGTGGAGGTGACCTGATCGACCTCGAGGACGGTCCAGCCGGCCTCGACATCGCCGCCGTTGGCCAGTCCGTCGGCGAACTGGTCGCGCGGGTCCGTGGTGGCGGAAAGGCGGAACCGGCCGATGAAGTGGCCGCTGCCAAAGGGCTGGATCATCTCGAAGAGCAGCAGGCCGTCCGGACCGGCAAGGACGTCCTCGACCGTTTCGACGACCGCGGTCAACGAGGGAGTGCCGCCGACATCCCCGGCCCAGCCGTTCTGGGTGGATGCGCCCTCGATGATGCCGTCGATCATCTCGCTCGGCGGGAAGCCGCCCTGGGAGCGGTCGGCGGTGGCGTTCTGCAGGGGGATGCGCGGACCCGTGCTGCCGGGCACCAGCACGACGGACTCGCCCACCGCGTCGAGCTCCACGACACGCGGACCGTTGGCGCCGAAGCTCCCGTACTGGTCGAACTCGGCGCGGAAGAACCGGCCGACGAACGGATCGAAGCGGACCGCCTCCGCGAACGCCGGATCGGGGAAGTACGGGTTGGCCCCGGGACGGACGGTCGCCAGCAGCGTGTAGTCATCCGTTTCGTACAGGCGGCCGAACAGGCGCATGGCGGTGAAGCCCCGCTGGCCGGTCACGGCGTCGTCCTCGGCGAACAGGTTGAAGCCCTCGAGCCAGAGCGGCGCGGCGCTGGCCCATTCGACGAAGTGGGTAAAGCCGGCGGCACGGCCGTCCTGGAACAGGGCGTTCCCCGGCTCGGCGCCGAAGCTGCCGCCGAACAGGTTGCCGGCCGAGGAATCGGGGCGCATGCCGCTGCTGAGGCCGACCTGGGCACCGCCGGCGAGGTCCCACGGGTCGTCCGTATCGGGCTGGACCGGCCCGGCTATCGCCGCCAGCAGCCACGCCGGCAGCGAGTCCTCCAGTCCGTCGTTGACCAAGAAGGCGAAGCGGTCAGTGCCCGATGCGGACGGATCGGGCACATAGACGACGCGACGCAGCGGATCGGTCACTACAGCCGGAACCTGCGTGACCGGATCTCCGGCCGCACCGGCGGCAAACTGGAACAGGCCGCCCGCGCTCGGGAGGGACAGGATGGTGGCGGTGAGCGGGTCGCCGTCCGGATCGGACGCGTCCAGCAGCACCAGCCGGGCACGGTTGGCGAACGCGCTGAGGGACTGGGCGTGTCCGGGCAGCGGGATGGTGGAACGCACTCTCTGCGGCTCGAAGGTCCCCGAACCCAGGAAACCGTCGCGGCCGTTGCCGCTGCTGTCGAGCACGGCCGCGCCGGCGGGCTCGTTGAACTCGTACCATGCGGCAAGGCCCTCCATGCCGGGGCGCACCAGACGGGACGCCGCCTCGGCGATCTCGCCGGCCCCGAGGACCCGGTGCCACACGCGCAATTCGTCGAGCTGCCCGTAATAGGCCTGGCCAGGGTCGAAGCCGCCGCGGATGGAGTCCTGGTCCTGGCCGAGGATGATGGCGCCCGTGTTGAAGGTCAGCGTGGAAAGGTTGAGGCTGCGCGTGCCGAAGGAAATACCATCCACGAACAGCTCCAACTCATTCAGGTCCTGCCGGCGCACAACAAGGAAGTGGTGCCACTGCCCGTCGAAGGCGGGCGGGCACGGCCAGCTGACAAACTGGCCGCTGCCAGCGCTCATGTTGAAGATGCCACTCGGACCGAAGAAGATCGAGAACGCGTTGTCGTTGCCGCTGACATGACCGCTGAACACGCAGCTTTCTGCGGTGCGGGAATTGCTGGCCCAGAACTCGATGGTAAGGTCGGACGCGTCCCGCAGGATCGTGAGGGGCAGTTCGACTGTGTCCTCATTGAAGGACAGCGCACGGCCCGCGCCCACGTCGACGCCCGCCACTGGCGGGTGGTTGGTGGTGACCTCGATGGTGACGGTCGCGTTGGCGGTGCGGCCGCCGGCGTCGGCGATGGTGTAGGTGAAGCTGTCGGTGCCGCTGAAGCCCGGGGAGGGCGTGTAGGTGAGCACGGTGCCGGCCGCATTGAGCGTCAGCGTGCCGTTCTGCGGCTGAGTGAAGCCGTCGGCGACAAACACCAGCCCGTCACCTTCCGGGGCGATGTCGTTGGCCAGCAGGTCGGCCACCGCGATCAGCAACGGCTGGTCGAGGCGCGCCCGGACGAAATCGTTCACGGCGACCGGCTCGGTGCTGGGTGTGAGCGGGTCCGGGTCGATGCCGTCGGGGATGCCGTCGCCGTCCGTGTCGGGGTTGAGCGGATCGGTGCCGATGCGGACCTCCTCGCCGTCGGTGAGGCCGTCACCGTCGGTGTCGGGATTGTTCGGGTCGGTGCCGATGAGGAACTCCTCGAGGCTGGTCAGGCCGTCATTGTCGGGATCCCCGCCGGCATCATCGCGGAACGGGTCGAGCCCGTTGTCGACCTCCCAGCCGTTGGGCATGCCGTCGCCGTCGTCGTCCCCGTCGCGCGGCCGGACATCGAGCACGACTTCCGGAAACGCGTACACCTCGGTGATGCCGCGCCGGGCGGTCATGCGCAGGACGGCTTCCTCCGCGTCGACCGGCAGCTGCAACGTCCGCTGCACCGCGGTGGCGCCGGGCGCGACCGCCTGCTCGGCGGGTGAGGCGTCGTTGATGGCGAAGCTGAAGAACTGCGCCCCGAAGCCGCTCTCGACCGCGACGCGCACCGTGATCGTCTGTCCGGGCACGATCCGGTCGCCGTCGGCCGGAACGACCCCGAGCACCTGCGCGGTGGTGAAGCGGAACGGCGCCCCCTCGGGATCGATCGCCATGCCGCCCGGAAGCACCCACGGGTTGCCGGCCCGGTCGGCAAGGCCGGCCGCCACCGTGAGGGTGTACTCTGTGCCCGGCTGCAGCGGCAGATGCGGGCGGACGCTGACACGGCTGTCGTTGATGATCACGACACCGGCGCCCACCGGTTCCCCGGCCGCGCCGGTGACGATGAAATTCTCCTCCGCAAACGCCCCGCCGTCCATCGGCTCGTCGAACTCGAGCGTCCAGCCGGCGCTCCACAGCGACTGGTTGGCGGCGCCGGCGGCGGGTGTCACCGAGGCGAGCTCGGGCGGCCGCCGGTCCGGCAGGAGGAAGCTGCGGGAGGTGCCGCTGCTGTTGCCGGCCGCGTCGGTCGCCGTGAAGCTGACCGCGAAGGTTCCGCCCGTCGTCGGCGCGCCGGACAGGTCGAAGGTGAAGCTCTGACGTGTGACCGCGTTCGGGGCGGCGGTCACCTCGACTGTCTGCGGGTCGAGCGTGAGGCCGGTGACGCTGGCGGTCAGGGTGGCGGCGCCGGAGTTGTCGCGCCAGTCGACGGACACGGTGAAGGGCGCGGCCGGGTCGGCCACCGCAAGGGCGGCCGGGGCGACAATCTGCAGGACGGGCGCGGCGCCGTCACTCACCGGGATGCTGAAGACCTGCTCGCCGGAGGAGGCGCCGCTGTTGTCGGTGGCCACGGCGCGCACATCGACGGTGGAGCCCGGCACGGCGGTCGCCGGCACCACCGCGGAGAGGGTGATGGGGTCGCCGGCGGACACGCGCAGGGTCGAAGTCGCGGCGCCGGTGATGGCGGCGCGCAGTTCCGTCACCTCGCCGTCATCGGTGGCGCTGACGCGCACCTGCACGGCGCCGCCGTTGCGCACGGTTTCGCCGGTCGGGGCGAGCTTCTGGAACTGCACCTGCGGCGGCTGGTTGGCCAGCACGGTGACCGGCAGCTGGGCAAACGGCCCCTCGTTGCCGAAGCGGTCGCTGGCGATCGCGCGGATCGTGAACGTGCCGGCGGCCGGAGGCGTGTAGGGAATTGCCAGCACGTCCGGTTCGGAGGTGCCGATCGGCGCGAAATCGGCGGTCATGCGCACCCGCGCGCCCGGTTCGGGGGCGGCCAGCACCGCCTCCAGCAGGATGGTGGATCCGGCGATGGGGGTGAGGCCGTCCTGGATCCGCAGTTCGGCGATCGCCGGCCCGATCGTGTCGAGGGTGGCGAACGTGGAGACCAGCGGCTGGTTGCGGGCGGGGTTGCCGGCAAGGTCCGCCACGCCGTCGACGGTCGCGGTGTAGACGGCGTTGGGCAGCAGCTCGACGGACGGCAGGAAGGTCAGCACGCGGCTGTTCACCCCGAGGGAGACGGTGCCCGCCACCGGCCCGCCGGGCCCGCTCAGCGTGATCGTGAACCCGGGCGCGATCGGTTCGTCGAAGGACAGGCGGACGCTCGCGCGGGGGTCGACCTGCTCGGCGCCGTCGGCGGGCGTGAAGGACAGCAGCACGGGCGGGCGCTGGTCGCGGGTGGTGAAGGTCGAGCTGAACAGGTCGTCGAGCGGGCGCCCGACCCGGTCGCGCGGTCCGCGGGCGGTCACCTGCCCGAGGGCGTCGCGCAGCTCGCCGTCGACCGCGACCACCTGGTAGGCCGTCTCGCTCCCGAGCGGGTTGAGCGGCGTGATGCGCACCAGCCGGAGGGCCTCCTCGCCGTCGGGGGCGAGCAGCTCGACGGTGGCGGCGACCGCGGCGCCGCCGGCCTTGGGGCGGATGAAGAGGCCGCTGGCGAGAACGGTCTCCGGATCCAGCGGCTCGCTGAACAGCAGCTCGACAGTCGTGAAGATGTCGATACCGTCGGCGGTGTCGGCGGGCGCGACGGACACGACGGCCGGCGGCGTCTCGTCGAGGATGACATCGCCGAGGTCGATGATCTCGCCGTTGAAGGCGATGGCGCCTTTGGCGAGGGCGAGGCCTCCGGCCGTGTTCAGCACCGCGCGCAGGGTCCATGGTCCCTGCGGCACAGGGGAGATGGAAAACAGCCCGTCGGCGCCGACCAGCCGCACGATGGCGCCCTGCAGCCCGCTGCGGGAGGCGAACTCGACGACGACGTCGGTGCCGGCGGCGATGGTGCTGCCGTCCTCGCGCAGGATGCGGCCGGTTATCTCGCCGCTGGGGGTGAGGATCAGGTCGCGGGTGGCCGTTTCGCCGGCGGCGACCGCTTCGATACGCTCGGCGGCGGCCAGTCCGAGCCGGCGCGCGCTCAGCAGCACGGGCAGGCCGGTCGGGAGGTTGTCGAAAGCGAACGCGCCGTCCGCCCCGGTCACCGCGGTCTCGCTGAACCCGCTGGCCGGATCCGCCACGCTGAGGCCACCGGGGAGCCTGAACGCGCTGCGGGGGACGACAAGCGTGACCTCGGCGGCCGGCACGGGGGTGACGCCATCGGCCTCAAGCACACGGCCCGCGAGGGCGCCGATCCCGCGCATGACCAGCGTGGCCTCGGCGGTGCCGCCGCGGTCGCTCAAGGAAACCGCCGCCACGCCGGTCCGGTTGCGGGTCTCGCCGACGACACGTGAAGCGGCAACCAGCGCGTATTCGCCCAGCAACTGGGAGGCGAACAAGGTGCGGCCGTCCGGTCCGGTGTCGTTGCGGCTGCCCGCCGGTAAAAGCAGCACGTCGGCGTTGGGCGCGGGGGTCGCGCCGTCCGCCTCGAAAACCTGGACGGCGATGGTGGCGCGACCCTCCAAGGGAACGTCCACCGTGATCGAGGTGGCGCCCTGCGGCATGACGGCGCGCACCCGGCCGATGAACCGGGTTTCCCGCCCGTCGGGCAGCAGGGCGGTGGCGGTGACGGAGAAGCCGCCCGGAACCACCCCTGCAACGCTGTAATAGCCATCGGGACCGCTGGTCACGGTGAAGCTGCGGGTCAAGGCGAACGGGTCGTCGACCTCCAGTTCGACCTTGGCGTTGGCGACCGGGCCGCTGCCCTCGGCGTTGATCACCAACCCGGAAACCGTGCCGAGATCCTTCTCGGTGATCACCACGCTGCGGGTCTCATTGGCCGAGGAGAGGGTGACGTTGGCGCTGCCGCCGCGGCCGGTGACGGGGTTGACCGCGGTCAGCACGCGCGTCCCGAGCGGGACGTCGGCGAACGTGAAGCGGCCCTGCGCGTCGGTCGGGGCGAAGGCGAGGGTTCCCAGGCGCACGTTGGCGAAGGGCACCGGGGTGACGCCGTCGCTCTCGACGAAGACACCGGTCACGGTGGCGGTGGCGGCGAGGGTGACGGTGGCCGTCGCGACGCGGCCCCGCATCACGACCGCGCCCGTGCGGCCGGCCACGCGGCTCAAGCCGATGGTGGCGCTGGCGGTGACACCGTAGGGCCCCTCGAACAGGTTGGAGAGGACGACCCGTCCGGCGCCGTCCGCCACGCCGCGGGCGAGGTCATTCGGGTACTGGCCGCCGTTGACCTCGACCTCGGCGCCGGCCGCGGGCTGCCCGTCCGCGCGCAGGACTTGCACCTCGATGTCGCCGCGACCGAGCAGGTTGAGGGTGAGGAAATTGTCCTGGCCGGCCAGCACGAACACGCCGGCCTGCGCGCGGCCGCCGGTCTCCGGATCGAATGCGGTCACGGTGTAGCTGGTGTTGCCGCGCAGCGAGAAGAGCGTGGCGCCCGTGCTGAAGCGTCCTTCCTCGTCGGTGCGCACGATGCGCGGGTCGTCGGACGGCGAGGCGGCGATGGCGACCTCGACGCCGGGTCCGGCCGCCGCGCCGCCGGGCAGCAGCACTTGGCCGGTCAGGCTGCCGTTGATCTCCCGCACCGGCGGGAACCGCAGCACGATGCCGGTGGCGTCGGGATCGAGGGAAGTGGTGCGGCCGGCCGTGGAGACGACCACCGGGAAGAACGGGCTGGCGGCCTGCAGGCCCCAATCGCCGATGAGCGCCTGTCCGGGGAAATCGAACGTGCCCAGCGCGGGATCGCTGTTGAGCTCGCCGCGGATGACGAAGGTCGGCAGGCCGATGCCGTCCGGGCCGATGCCGGTGAGCCGCACGCGGGCGCCGATCGGCACGCCCTGGCCGTTCTCGACGCGGCCGCTGACCGTGCTGGTACCGAGGTAGCGGATGTCCGCCACCTTGGTCTCGCCGTCGAACTGCAGTTTGTTGCCCTTGTTGAAGCCCCACTGCAAGGGGTTGAAGGGCTCGCCGCCGTTGAGCAGCGGGTCGTTGACGCCGGCGAAGGCGGCGAAGGCCTCGGTCACCGCGGCCTGAATCTCCTCGGCGCTTCCCGAGCGGAGCGTGCTGAGGACGCCGGCGGCGTCGAAGGGCTGGTGGACCGGGGGCGCGGGGGCGCTGACATCGTAGGCGCCGCCGACCGGGCCGACCATGCCCAGGCCGGGAAACTCGTAGCGGCCCTCCCCGTCCGCGGTCACCCACAGGAAGAAGGGGTCGTCGCCGGGAAACGGCAGCGCCACATTGACGTTCGGGACCGGCCGGCCGGCCGCGTCGCGAACCTGGCCGATGATCCGGCCCTGCGCGATGAAGCGGATCACCGCGAAGTTGTTTTCCGCCTGCACGTTGAGCCGCGTGCTGTTGATCCGGCTCAGCTGTTTGCGCGGATCGGGATGGCCGGGTATGGCCACAAAGCCGGCGGTGATCGACTGGTTGCCGGTCGGGACGCCCGGCAGCGTGAAACGGCCGAACGCGTCGGTGGTCACCAGCCGGTCGCCGCCGCCGACGATGGCGCCCTCGACCGGGTCGCCGTTGGCGAACTGCACGACCCCCTCGACCACCGCGCGCGCTTGCAGCACGATGTTGGCGGTGATGACGGCGTTGGGCAGCGCGTCCAGCGGCCCGCGCGAACCCTTGCGCCGCCCGTCCGGCGAGATGGCGTCAACGCGGAAGGCGTTCCCGACCGGTATGCGGCCGATGCTCCAGTAGCCCTCCGCGTTGGTGACCGTCTGGCCGTGGATGCTTCCGCTGACCGTGACGTAAACCGGGGCGCCCGCGACCGGGGTTCCGTCCGGCTCCAGCACGCGGCCCTGCCAGTCGGCGAAATCGGGCGGCGTCGGCCCGAGCACCACCTGCAGGTTGGCCACCTGGCCGTTGCGCTCGAGGATGCCGGAAAGGATCCGGCTGAGCCCTTCGGGGGTCAGGGCCTCGATGGTGAACGGACCGAGCGGCACGCCGAAAAACGCGAAGCGGCCGTTGCTGTCCGTCAGCACGCCGCGCCCGAGCTCGCGCGATTCGGGGTCCGGGTAGAGATTGGCCGCCGCGCCCGCGACCGGCGTCTGGCCGTCCGCCAGCACCACCTGTCCAAGCACGGTGCCGCGGCCGCGGAAGCGCAGCGCGTACGCGGACTCGCTGCCGTTGCGGTCGGGCAGGGCGAAGTCATTGACCAAGGCGCGGTCGAGGCCCTCCGCCTTGGCGATCGCCTCGGCCGGGGTTTTGGCCGTGAATTCGGCCAGCAGGGCGCCCATGCTGCCCGTCTGCGCGGACAGGTCCTGGAGGCGGCCGCCGTCCACCGCGCCCTTGGTGGAGGCATCCAGGATCAGCTGGATGGCCTCCTCGGACAGGCTGGAGGTGTCGGTCGCGGAAATGGTGTACGGGATGCCGCCCAAGACGAAGTCGAAGGCGAAGCTGCCGGCGGCGTCGGTGCGCACCTGCGCCATGCGGCGGATGACGTCGAAGCAGTCGAGCCCGGCCTGCTGGTCGTTGTAGGTCAGGGTGACCGGGACGTTGACGGCGGGCGTGCCGTCGGCGCGGATGACCCGGCCGCGCACGGTGACGCCCTCGGTCAACAGGCTGGTGACCGGCAGCGGGGCGCTGACGACCGGGTTGCCGCGCACATCGGTCACCTCGCCGCCGACGGTGAGGGTGCGCGGGATCAGGGCGCTGAAGGGCGCGCGCATGGTCAGCAGCGCCAGGCGGCCGCCGGGCTGGAGCTGCACGAAGGCGGCCTCGTTGCCGTTCTCGAAGCGGTAGGCGGCCGGCACGTCCGCGGTCTCCTGCGTCATCGGCTTGCTGAACAGCACCGCCAGCACGTTGGCGTAGTTGTTGATCAGCACGGACTCGCCGCGGTCGTTCAGGCTGGTGATGCCAAAGCAGGAGTTCCTCGGACGGGCCACGAGGATTTCCGGATCCTGCATGGCGAGAATGACCGCCGGTGGCAGCTCGGTGTGGGCGGTGACGACCGCGGCGACGGTGGCAGCGGCCGCGGCGCCGCAGTCGGGGTGGACGCTGGCAAGGTCCGTGCCCGCGGCGGCGTCGAAGCGCACGCAGGCGCCGGCCGGCAGGTCGGCGACGCGCCAGAGCAGCTCCTCGGCGGTGCCGTCGGGGAGGACGCGCAGGACGCTGATTTCGGCCTCGCCGGCCAGCGGCCCGGACAGCGACCAGGTGACGACGCCGGGCGTGGCGGCCGCCAGCCACTGGCCGGCCGCTCCGCCGTAGACGGCGCCCTTGGGAATCCCGCTGCGGGCGGCGTCGGCTGTAGCGCCATCGCCGCTACTGAGCGAGACGGCGATGGAACCGCGGTCGGAGGCGGCCATCAGCCACGGCTCGCCGCGCCCGGCGAGGTCGGCCGCCCGCTCCGACAGGCGCGCCACCGCGTTGGCCGCGGCGGGGTGGTCCTGCTCGAGGGCGAGCTGGACGGCCTCGCGCCACTCGCGCCCGGCGTCGGTGGTGCGGATCAGCTGGTCCCAGCCGCGGTCGTACTCGCGCCCGCCCTGCCAGTCGAGGGCGAGGTCGGGCAGCACGCGCTGCGGCGACTCGCCGTAGCGCAGGCGCTGGGCGGCCTCGAGCAGGCGCATCAGCATGGCGCCGTGGCCGCTGCGGATGATCTTGCCGTCCTGCGTGACGGTGGTGCGCGCCTCGATGAAGGACTTGGACACGCGCAGCACGCCCGGCGGCAGCTGGCCGGCCGTGTTGGTGCTGAGCGCCTGGCCGATCACCCGCTGCGCGGCGGCCAGCACCCCCGGCGGCAGCGCGTCCACGAAGTCGGGCAGCAGGAGGGTGTCGGGCGACAGGGCCACGCCGCGCTCGTCGACGCCGGCGCGCAGGCGGAAGCGGCCGATCAGCGAGTCGTCGCTGGTGGTGAGGTTGGAGAAGGTGATCGAGCCGGTCTTCTGGCTGCGGATGCGGTAGGTGGCGGTCTTGGTCTCGCCCGGCTCGATGCTGCCCAGCTCGACCCGCGCGGGCGTCTCCAGCACGCCGCCGCTGATGTTGGCCGGGTTGAGCTCGACGCTGACGAGGTTGGCCACCGTGCCGGAAGTGTTGAGGATCGTGACGGTCGCCTCGTAGGGTTCGCCGACGCGCACCGTGCGCGGGTGGACGAACGCCATGCTGAACTTCGGGTTGCGCACCAGCACGCTGCCGGCCGCCCTGCCGCTGACGCGCACCGGCCCGGCTGCCAGGCCGTCGAGGGTCGCGCTCAGGCCGATGTCGAGCAGGTGCAGGCCCTCCTGCAGGCCCTCGACGAGGAACTCCGCCTGGCCGGTCTGGCCCGGGTTCAGGCGCGGGATGTCGTCGGCCGTGCCGAGCACGCCGTCCGGCCCCGGCCGCACAACCGGCTGGACCGGCTGGATGACCCGGTCCGGGCCGACGCGCGCCATGCGGAGCGGGTCGTCGCCGGGCTGCTCCCAGGTGCCGCGCACGCGGTCCGGCCCCTCCGGCAGGATGATTTCCGCGCTGATGTCGCGCACGCTCAGGCCGCTGCCGGCCGGGGCGGCGTTCTCGGTGAAAATCAGCACGCTGAAGAACTGGTTGAGGAACCCGATGTTGCCCGGGATCACCAGCAGCGCCGGGATCGGCGGGATCGACAACGCGAGGTCCTGGCCGCTGCTGCCTTCCTGCAGGTTGATCCCCTTGATCTGGATCTGCGGCATCACCTGCTCGAGCTCGGGCGGCAGCGCGACCGATTGGGCGATCTCGCTGTTGATGCGCTCGATCTCCGCCAGCCGCTCCTCCAGCTCGGCCGCGGGGATGATCTCCGTCGTCTGGCGGAAACTGGGCGCCACCACCGGCAGGCGCACCGGGAAGGTTTTGCCGTCCACCACGAACCCCACCTCGAACTCGATCGCGCGGAAGTTCCGCTCGTCGATGAAGATGCCGCGCTGCTCCATCTCCTCCAGCGTGAGCGGGCGCGAGGTCACCCGCGACACCAGCACCTCGTCGAACACCCGCACCGGCACCGAGGACGGATTGCCCTCGAGGATCACCGCCCCGCTGGCGCCGTCGACCAGCCGGATGCCGTCCAGCGAGTAGTCGCCCACCAGGTTGAGCGGCGGCAGCAGCAGCGGCGCGTTGGGCGCCGCCACCAGCCGGCGGGCCGGGAACGACGGCCCGCGCAGGGTCGCCTCGACGAAGGCACCCGGCGGCAGCTCGCCGCCCACCGTGGTCAGCACCGAGCCGGGCACGCCCTTCGGCACCGCCACCGCCGCCGGGCTCACCCCCAGCTGCTGCCCGACCACCCGGTACTCGAGCGTGGCCAGCGGCGCGGCGGCGGCCGGGGATGCCGCAACTCCAAGGACCAGCAGCACCAAAGCCCGTCGCGGGAAAAGTCCTGGCCTTGGGGTGGATCGCCTCATGGGGAGCGCCTCCAGCTTGACCGCAGGTTCAATCGGTTGGCGGCCTTCAGGCCCGTGGTGTTGTTCAAATCCACCTCAAAGACATAGGCGCGCTCGAACAGCAGAATCCCCATGTAGACCACCTCATTGCCTTCGTCGGCATTGATGCGCCGGGGAGCGCCATTGCTGCGCGGCAAATACTCGATGCCTTGGTCGACAGTGACCTCAAGCGCGAACAGGAACGCCTTCTCTCCCGGATCCAGGTTTGTTGTGAGGCCCGAGGTCAATGGGAAGAAAATCTTTTCCGCGGTCGAAATGCCCACCGAGTTTTCCGGCACACCATTCACATGCGCAAGCGCGGCCTTCTGATCGGCATTCCAAAGCGGCAAGTCTTCCTCGAAAAACTCATCGTTGATATTGCCGCCCCCTTCCATGATCCTCTCAAGGTCGGCCGCCATCTCGTCGCGACGGGTGGTGTAGTCGACGCCGTTGCGGATGGCGGCGGATTTGAGCAGTCCTTGCGCCAGCTCGTCATTCTCAATGAACCGCATGGTCTCCTCGGTGACCCTTATGCCGCGAAACACCCAGCGGGTGCGACGCTCCAGTGGCGAGCGCTCGAAACGCTCCAAGAAGGTGTGGTCGAGCTGCAGGAAACGGCTGTTGAAGGTCGCGGTGTTGTTGGCTGCGAAGGAGTCCCCGTCCATTCCGGCTCCTGCCAGGAAGAAATTGTGGATATGCTGCTCCCCGAGCGTCGCTGAGATCGGACGCCTCACCGTGAAGAAAGGCTCCTCGTCCGTTGGATTGCGCTTGGACAGCTTCAGCGTGTGACGTCCGGCTGGGATCACCAAGTCGGGCCAGACTAGAACGTCCCCGCCCTGTTCATTCTCCAGCACCAAGTCGAATGGCAAGGAGGCGGCGTCCCCAAAGCCGCGCTTGTGCAGGGTGATAAAAAAGCTGTAGCGCGCCTCTGCCCCGCTCTCGAGACCGTGCAATGCCGCCCGGCCGGGCCTCACCGTGCCATCAGGTGACCGGATGCCCCGGTCCAGCGCGATTGCGTTGTCTGAGCGCAGGCGGTACTCGTTGGGACGGCCCGCTTCCGGCAGCCCGTCAAGCAGGTCCTCGTACACCGCAAGCGACGGGATTTGGACGGAATCGCGCAGAAATGAGAATCCCTTCCGAATGAGGGCGTCGACGCCACCGGTACGGGCGCGAATACGGCGGAAAGTGGCATCGTCGGCCAACTTGGCGCCAAGGAATTCGCGGATTTCCTGCTCGGAGAGCCCCACCAGGGTGGTGTTTTCTTGGGCCACGGCGGCAATGAAATCCTCGAAAGTGCGGTAAGCGTCCTCGTTTTCGAATTCGGCAGGCGTTGTTGCGAAAATCGCGGCCCGGGCCTGATTATCGGCAACCATTCTCGCCAACAAGCCGCGAATCACCGCCTTGCCTACCTTCCTCATGATCATCTCCTCATGCGTGGTCAGGTAGTCGGAAAAGATCCTTGAGGGGGCGAGTTCCGCCTGTCGGCCCGGATACATGCGCAGGTGGGCGCTCTCGGCCAACAGAGCGTATTCCTGCAGGACACCCCATTCGAAGCTCTCCATGGCAATCGCATGGCTGCGCGCGGCGAGGCGGCTGTGCACGAGCGAACGCAGTTCCGCATCGGGACGCGGCAAGTTCTGGTTGAAGGGGAAGCCGTCCCCGGGCGGAATAAACACGCCCTCAAGCACCCATTTCAGCATCAACAGTCCCCGCCCCATGCCGGCGTCGCCGATCGGGTCGTCCCCAAACGGAGGCGGTCGTTCAAGAGAGGGCACCCCGAACACGAAATGTTCGCGCCGGTAGGGGAAAAAGGTGACGTCTTTCAGGCGGCGTCTCAGCTCCGGGTCGGTTCGAACATTTTCGGTAAGAAAGGCGGCAATCACCTGAGCGGGCGTGGCAGGATGGTCAAACAGTGGGATGCCGCCGATCCTTACGCCTTTTTCCACTTCCAGGTAACGGCGCGCGCCGGACCCTTGAGCCGGACCGCCCAAGGTGGCTGTGATGTTACGTGGCAGGTAATAGCGCCACTTTTGAGCTACGAAAACGTATTCGGCATACTCGTCCTCGTCGTCCAAGTCCGGGATTTCACCCATTTCCCTGCCGCTGCCATCCACGCCGACCGGCGGCTTGAAGTACCAATCGCCGGTCATGTAGGTGGGGATGTGCGCGACCCGGTGGAAGGCCTCGGCTTGGCCGGCATCGAAAAGATCAATCGGATCGCCCGGCGGGATTCCCGGAGCTGTGACAAATACCGGCATGAGCAACTCAAAGTCATTGTCGCTGATACCAGGAACATAAGCGGACTTTTCGAGCTGGTCTTTCCACAGTGAAGCCCCGGTCCCTTGCTCGAGCACCCAGATGTGGTCGGTGGAAATCAACCAGGGTTTGATCAATTCAAGACCGTCAATAAAGGCTTTGCGAATGGCCGCCTTGATCGCATCGGCCTGTTGCGGGGTGATGGGCGGCGAGGTTTGGGAGATTTTGGCCGGCTCCTGATCGACGGTCGTCTCCGCCTGGCTGTCGGGAGCGACAATGGCCGCGATGTCCGTCGGCAGAGCGTCCAAAGGTTGGTCACGAGTGGAGAGTCGATACACCGGCGCACCCTCAAGGGTTGTACTCTCGTCAAACGGGGTGGTCGGATCGTCGTCAGGGACCGTTTCCACCAAAGACACTGGCTCCCCGTCAATCAGGGTTGCCGCCTCGTCGATGCGGTCAAAAGAGACCAGGTCGGCGCGGCCGGAAACCTGGTTGGCCTGCAAGGAGACGGCGGGCGCATCACCAGGCCGGCCGGACACACGGCGCGCCTGGAACGCCGTCGGGCTGGTAAGTGCCCGGAGCGCGTCGGTCTGCAGCCCGGACAGGTCGTCCCAGCGGAACACCAAGGCTATCGTCTGTCCGGGACTGGCCGCGACTGCCCAGAAATAGGACTCGGTGTTGTTGTCCGTGCGGACGTGACGCAGGTTGATGAAAACGCGGGGAGAAACGGCGGTGAGGCGGAGCTGGCATTCCTGCGGCAGCACGCCGTTGGCATTAGGAGCGCGGAAAATCGTGACGGTTTCAACGCGCTCGCCCCCCAGTTCCTGCACCACGGAGCGGTAGTCCATGGCGATTCCCAAAAGGGTGTTGGTCAACAGGCTCCCGTCCTGAATCGCGATGGTGCCGAATGCCGACGCATCGTGCCCGGTAATGGTGATTTCAGCGTACTCGAGCGGCGCGCCTCGGGAGGGCGGATCGACAAGCAACGACGAGGCGGGCTGCAACCGAGGCGGGTCCGCCGGCTGTGGCAGAGTGGCGCCGATGGTAAAGGTGACGTTGGCGGTTGCGCTTACACCATCGTTATCGGTGACAACCACTTGGGCGCTATGGGTGCCCTCTGTCCGATAGGCGCGACGCACCATGAAGGCGGAACTGGGCACACTAGGGTCCTCAACCCCGTCGAAGCTCCAGACATAGGTGTGCTCATCCCCGAAGGCCGTGTCGCTGCGGTCGACACGCAAGGTGACACTTTCGCCGGGTCGGGCGACCGCGGGCTCGGCCACGAGGGTCACCACCGGCGGGGCATTGCGAACCGCTATGGCCTTGCTGGCCACCGTGCCAATCCCGGCTTCCGGATAGTAGACCGCACAGGTCAGCGTGAACAAACCGCTGTCGCCGTAAACGTGGCTTCCCGCCATGGTGTTGAGCGTGCGGCCGTCGCCGGTGTCCCAGACCACGACCGGAGACTCATCCACCGGAACGGGACCGGCGATTGCGACGGAAAAATCAGTCCTTTGCCCCTGGACGGCATCGGATGCGGTGATTGTCAGTTGCGGCAGCTCGTCGCGCTCAAGGCCGCGGGTCAATATCCGGCCGATCAGCTGTTGCAGCTTGGCGTTTCTCAGCACGTCAAGGTGGCTGGCTGCCCTGTCATCCCGTTCGGATGGGCTGCGACTGACGATCGCGGCCATCACGGTGCCGGGAGCGTTGAGGTCGTGCCCGTTACCGGCGCGGTAGCCGCGCGTCTGGCTCAGCAGCGGCACCGTTCCGTCGCCCGCCACCCGGCGGGGCCGCAGCGTATGGCTCAGACGGAAGCTTTCAGGAAGCAGGTCCAGATCGCTGTCCGGATCAAACAGCGGCCCGCTGCGGGCAGGCTGCTCGGAATCGAAGAAGCGTACGGGCGGAAAGGAGAGGCCGATGTCCGGCATCGGGTCGGTTGGCACCAACTCGGGGGCCAACTCCAGAACGCCGATGGTGCGCGGCATCTGTTGGACGGAGACAATGTGATAGAAGCGCGTGCCGGAGTCCTCACGACTCCAGTCGTATTGCGGCTGCGTGTGGAAGGGGGCGTTGTGGCGGCTGATGGGGCGCGGCTCGGCGGGACGGTATTCTGGTCGAAAATCGCGATAAATGGGACCATCCAGGGCGGCAACGTAGTCCGCGTAGCCCAAACGGTCGTATCTGCGCCGGTTGTTGTTGATGTCCCAACCCGCCTCAACCAACGGACGGAAGCCCAGCCGGAACAACCCCTCGTTAGGCATCAACTGGTGCAACGCCGGCATGTTGCGTGCGATGCGCACGGAGATGTCGGCCGGGACCAGCAGGTTGAGGGCGAACTCGCCAAGGTCACCAGTCCTCATGGTACCGATCGCCTTCGTTGCCCCGAGGAACGGCGAGCAGATAGAAATGAAATTCCCGACCCGGCCGGGTTCTTCGAGCTGGAAACGGCGCGCCACCAAACCGCCCATGCTGTGGGCAACAATGTCGACCTGGTCGGCGTCGGAATGGACGGAGAGAATCAGCCGGACATAGTCGGCAAGGCGGCGCGCGGTTTCCGCGTTGTCCCTTCTCCAGTCGTAGGGAAAGGGAAACAATTCCGGCATGCCGGCCAAGGATTCCCAGTTGGGCCGCCCGCCGTCAGATTCAAGCCGCAGGGCGCGCTCGTTGACCCCCTTGTAGTCCCAAGTGTATTCGCCGTACCCGAGCTCGTCGCGCAGATAGGCGATGAATTCCCCTTGAATGTCGAGGGAGGCAATGAGTCGGATTTCGTCCAGCACCTTGGTTGGAAAGACCTCGCCGTTGGCGGGCGTGGCCAGTCGTTCCATAGGCGCAAAAAACGGCAGCCGTTGAACAAAGGTGTTGGCTACCGGCACCCAGAGGTCGAAGAAGCTGCCGTCGTTGAGTTCGCTGGCCATGACGCCCGGCACGAAAACGAGCGGGTTGCGGCGGTAGTCGGTGGGCGCGACGACGCTGGTCCCGGGCACCAGGCCGGCCGGGCCGGCCTGCGAGCGGAACGGGTCAAGGAAGGACGCGGCGCCGCCGGCCGGAGGCAGCCCGACCACGACGCGGCGGTTGGCCTTGAGGAAGGCGCGCGGCAGCTGCGCGGTGAGGGCCCTGGCCTGGTCCGCCGAGAGGGCCGCGTGCAGGGTGAAGGGTCCGGCGAGGTAGGTGTTGTAGAGGGGGCTGCCGGGGTCGCCGGAGAGCCGGTGGGCGGGTAGCGACACGGGAAACACGGGAGGGTCGCCGGCGGGCCCCGCCGCGGCGCCCAGCAGCGCCGGCAGCACCGAGCCGTCGCCGGGCGCCGGCAGGCGGCCGGTCGGGTCGACCGAGGCGAGCAGCAGCGGCAGGGTGGCGCCGGCGCCGCCGGGGGCGCGCACCAGCACGTAATGGTGGTCGAAGGGCGACGGGGCGGAAGGGACGGGCGGCGGCGCCCCGCCGGGCGGCGCGGTTCCCTCCGTGAAGGTGATGGCCGCGCGCCGCAGGACGGCGGACGGGAGGGCCTCGCCGAGCAGCTGGAGCTTGTCATCCTCGCCGAGGGCCGCCAACTCCGCCGAGGCGGCCGGGGGCCGGTTGAAGGTGAGGAAGCTGAACTGCGGCCCGGTGAAGGTCACGGCGGCGCGCGACCCCAGCGCCAGCGCGTTGAGCCCCTCGGCCCCCGCGACGTAGCTGCGGGCGCCGGAACCCAGACCCGGGATGCGCTGCAGGACCGCGAGGGACTCGCCGGAAGGGCCTGTCTCGAGGAGGAGGGACGGATCGAGGATGAGCAGGTCGCTGGTCATCGCCAGGGCGAGGGTGCCGTCGGCCCGGCGCAGGATGCTCTGCGGGGTTCCGGTGTCGGCCGGCAGGCGGCTGAAACCGAGCAGCCGCGGCTGGAGCGCGTTGGAGATGTCGATCACGGCAAGGGCCGGTCCCATGGCCTCGCCGCCGCGCACCGATACCAGCGCGAGGTCGAGCAACCGCGCCTGGCCGTCCAGGGTCAAAGGCACCGCGCCCAAGGTGGCCACGCGCTTGCCGTCCATGTCGGGCAGGGTGAGCGACCCGGGATTGTCGTCGAGCTCGCCGATGGTGGCGAGGATGTTGAGAAACCGGGTGGCGCGCGTGTCGGGGTTGTAGGTGATGGCGAACAGCCCGCCGTTCGGGCCGGTGGTGAAGTCGGAGAGGCGCTCGCGCGGGTTGAGCGGCGCGAAGGAGAAGAACTCGCCGAAGTAGGTGGCCGGAGCGCGGGCCGGCAGGCTGACCCGCTCGCCGGGGTCGGCAAAGTCGCCGTCGCCGTTGAGGTCGAGGCCGGGCGTGTGCGCCTCGGGGAACGCGGCGCGCTGCTCGGGGGTGGCGTTGTGGCCGATCACGAAGGCCGGCAGGTCCACCACGTGCAGCGAGGTGACGTCGGCCGACAGGCTCAGGTAGGCGACCAGCGGCGGGTCGGCCATCACCTTGGCGACCAGCGCGATCGGGTCCTGGCTGATGTTGCCGGAGGCGAGCCGCAAGGGGTTGGCGGCGTCGGTGACGTCGATCACCCACATCCATTTGAAGGTGCCGGCCGCCGTCCCGGGCTCGCCCACGCCGTTGGTCCCGCCGATGGCGATCACCAGATCGCGCTTCACCGCGGGCTGGTCCAGCCGGGCCTGCAGGGTGTAGGCGGGGATGTAGGCGATGTCGGCGGGGTTGGCCGGCAGCCCCAGCGAGCCGATCCGGCGCGGCGCCGACGGGTCCGAGACGTCGAAGGCGACCAGCGCGGGGCTCACGGTCTGGCCGCGCTCGAGCGCGAACAGCCGCGCGCCGGCGCCCACCACCCCGCCGCCGCGCTCGATGCCAAGGGCGGCCGGGGAAGCCGGGGCAAGCGAGAAGCTGAGGTTGAACGGCTGGTCGCCCTCCTCGCCGGGATCCTGGTCGAAGGCCCGTCCCTGCTCGTCGACGAGCGGGGAGCCGACGCTCAGGCCGACCATGCCGGTAGTGGCGCCGCTGATACGGATGCGCGCCTCGCGGCGGTCGGCCGAGGGGGTCACCGACACGGCCGCGTGGGGCGAGGCGAAGGTGATCCAGTCCGCGGCCCCCGGGGCGAAGGCGGCGGCGGGCAGCGGTCGGCTGAAGTTCAGCAGGATCTCGGGGAACGGGGCGTGGTTGACGGAGCCCGGCGGGGGCCATGCCGAGGTCACCCGCGGGCCCGGCCCGCCGTCGCCTCCCGGCGGCGCCAGCGGCACCCGGCCGAAGTCGACGGCGTGGACGGACGTGGCCAGGTTGCCGCTGGTGTCGGCGGCGCGGATCTCCACGAGAACCCGGCCGGCGTGCGCCGCGGACACCCGGTAGGCGTGCTCGAAACGGCCGGATGTCGCGAGCAGCACCTCCTCGAACACGACCCCGGCCTCGCCGGCGGCGAACGGCCGGCCGTTGGCCCGGCGGGCCTCCAGCAGCACCGCGCCCACGTCCGCCAGCTCGCGGTCGTCCTCGGCGACGACCAGCAGGCGGGCGTCGGCGCCGGCCAGCGGCAGGAAGGGCGTGTGGGAGGCCCGGATGCGCGGCGCGGAGACATCCTCGCCCAGGTCGTCGGTGCTGGGCGGCGGGATGACGAACAGCAGGTCGTCGCGGCGGATGTCGAACTCGAGGAAACGCTGGGCGAGCGTGCCGATCTGCCCGGCCTTGGCGGCCACCTGGCCGGGGAAGCGCGGATGGGTGGCCCGCAACCGGTAGCCGGCGCCCTCGAGCGTCATGTCGGCGCGGATGGCGTAGAAGCCGTTGGGCTCGCGCGAGGAGACCACGAACAGGCCGGGCGCCAGCTTGCCGGGCGGCGGGAACGGCGGCTGGTTGAACGAGACCGACGCGCCCAGCACGGGCTGCGGCTCGCCGAGCGGGTTGCCGGCGGCGTCGACCTTGACCGACTTGACCGTGCCGATGATATCCGTGGTCGTGCCGCCGACGATCATCATGAACGGCAGGAGCAGTTGGTGCACGACCGTCTCCTGGATGCCCGGCAGGCCCATGGCCCGCAGGATCAGGTTCGACGCGCCGAGCTTCTTGAAGCTGGGCGAACGCGTCTTGAGGGCGGTCGTGAGGGACTTCATCAGCAGCCCCGGATAAGGCGGCGAGCGGGTGACCAGACGGTCCCCGTCGACCTGCATGGTGTCCAGCACCTCGTAGACAATGAAGCCCTCGACCGTCTCGACCGCCCGCGTCAGCACGAAGGTGGCGTCCTCGGCCCGCTCGATGCCGGGCGGCAACTGCAGCCTGAAGCGGTCCAGCGGAAAGGCGATGTCGGCCGGGATGGCGAGGTCCTTGTCGGCGTCGTGGGCGATCCGGACGGCCCCCAGCGGCTGGGCCCCGACCGCCTCGCTGCCCTCGAAGGCCGCCAGCACGGTGTTCAGGTCCAGCGGCTTCAACTCGAAGGTGACCCGCTCCTCGATGGCCTCCGGTTCGATGAACACCTCCACCGGGCCGCCGTCGCTCTGCGCCTCGAGGATGCCGCCGTAGCGGTACAGGCCGATGCGCCCGTCGTCGAACAGCTGGCGGGTGGCCGGGACGGTGACGCGGGTGCCGTCGGCGTTGATGAAGACCGCCTCGACGAAGTCCTCCTCGCCGGCGTCGATGAAGTTGGCGAAGCTGCCGTCGGGGCGCGACAGCACGGTGGCGGTCGCTCCGGTGGAGTTGTTGACGAGGATGACGGGTACCTCGGGGTCGGCCGTGCCGGGGCCGCCGAAGGCGACCACATGGGTGCTGCCGGGCCCGGGTGCGTATCCAACCAGTCGCGACAGGATCTCCTCCGGGACGTTTTCCGCCCCGGGCTCGAAGATCACCAGCTCGGCGCCGATGCCGCGGGCCGGCGGTGCGGCGGTGCGGAAGGCGAATTCCAACTCGCCCTCGATCGGCAGGCCGGAGCGGTCGCGAATGGCCGGGTCCAGCAGGATGCGGTAGTCGGCGGCCGCGGACAGCGGGTTGACCGGCAGGAAGGTCGCCTCGGTGGCGGCGCCGTTGAGGCCGAGCGAGCCGGGCACCAGCGCGCCGTCCGGACCGGCCAGCACCAACGCTTCCGGCCCGAAGCTGAGCGGGTCGAGCGGCTCGCTGAAGGTCACCGCCACCGGCGTGACGGTGCGGACGCCGCGCGCGCCGTCGGCCGGCACGGTGGCGATCACGCGCGGTCCGGTCGGAACCAGCTGGATGTCCACCTGCGCCACGGCGTCGCCCGAGGCGAGGCTGAACTCCGCGGTGCCGCGGTTGGCGTCGGCCGGGTCGACCGCCTCCGCCGTCCACGCGCCAGGCGGAGCGACGGTGGCAAAAGCGCCGCCGGCGCGGGTGAGGGCGCGCCAGGGCTCGCCGACCACCGCGGCCACCAGACCGGGGGCCGCCGTGCCGTCCAGCGCGCGGGCCACCCCGGTCAGCAGGCCGGGACGGGCAGCGACGGCGATCAACACGTAGCGGCCGCCGCCGGTGACTCCCAACAGGCGCGGGCCCGCGGCCGGCTCGGCGGAGCGCGCGATGCCGGAGAGGTCGCCGCGCATGCGCAGCACCGGCTCGAGGGCGGGGCGCCCGGCCGGCGTGATCAGGCGCGCCAGCACGTAGTCGGCGCCCGGCACCGCACCGGCGATCGTCACCTCAAGCTCCCCGAGCGCGGCGGACGCGTTGAGCTGGAATGCGGCCGCCGGCCGCAGACCGCCGAGCAGCGCGAGAAAACCATCCGTTCCGATCTCCCGCAGCTCGCCCACCGTGCGCTGCGCGTACGCGCCGGCGGGAATGCGCACGACCACCGGGCCGGCCGCCAGCTGCCCGCCGAGCGGGTCCAGCACCGCCCCGGCGAAGGAGTCCACATCCAGCACGGCCGCCGTGACCCGCGCCTCCGCCAGCTCCGCCGGCGCGAACAGGAGGGACGGGCGTAGCGGGAAATTGGATATCAGCGTGCCGGGATCGCGGGTGCCGGGATCGCGGTAGGCGAAGAAGGTCGTGTCGTAGTCGGGGGTGCGCAGCACGCGGCCGTCCGCCAACGCGTAGCGCTCGGAAATTTCAGCGCGGAAAAAGCGCCCGCTGGTCAGGCCGGCCTCGCCGGCGAAAGTAACCGTCGCCCGCGCCGTGACGCGCTCGGGGTCGAGGCTGGCCACTCTTTGGGGCGGCTCGACGCTGCCCTCGGCGGTCAGAATGCGGATTCCCTCCCCTTGCGGCGCGCCGGGCAGGGGTTCGCCCACGCGCGCCTCCGGAGGCGGCTGCGGATCGGCGTCCGCCAACGCCAGCACCAGCCAGCCGCCGGACGCGAGGTTGGTCGGCGCCAGGGCCGGCCCGGCCGACACCTGCAGCACCCGCCACTCCAAGTTGTCGGCATCAAAGGCCGCCACCGCCAGCCGGTCACCCGCACGCGGCTCAACAGCCGGCAGCCAGGTCGCCGCACCCGGCTCAATCAACTCGCCGGGATGGGAAAAATGGAAGGCGGCCAGCGGCGTCCAACCGCGCGGCAGCGGCAGCGGCAGCGTGTTGCCGTCCAGCGGGGTCAGCCCCAGCTCGCCCGGCTGGCTGAAGGAGCCCGCCGCAAAGGCGATCTGAACGCCCGCCGACACCCCACCGATCGCCGCCGCCTCGAGCGGCGACACCGGCGCGCGCAGCCGCCCTTCCGGCGCCAGCCACGGGCTCGGCACAAGCACCACCCCGCGCTCGATGAAGTCGATCTGCCGCCACACCGGCAGGCGCCCCGGCAGGGTGAATCTCCAGACGCGCGGCCCCGGCTCGCCCGCGCCGACGAACAGTCCGTCCTCGGCGCTCGGCAGGCCCGCGCCCGGCGCGGTCATATCCTCCACCCGCACCCCTTCCAGCGGCTGGCCCGCCTCGTCCAGCGTCCGCACCTGCGCCAGCGCGAAGGACCCCGGCGGGACCACCACCACCGTGCGGAAGACCTCGTCGACGGCGCCCTGCCGGTCGGTCACCCGCAGCCGCAGCGTGTAGGTGCCCGGCAGCGTGTAGCTGAATTCCACTACTGAATCCGCGCCGCCCGCGCCGCCGCCGGAATCCCAGGCGAATTCCAGCGGATCCCCCTCCGGATCGAAGGATTCCGTCCCGTCGAACACGGCCGGCTCGCCCGCCACCAGGGTCTGCGGACCCACAACCCGCGCCACCGGGTCACGGTTCACCACCCCGTAGCCCTCCAGCGTGTAGCCCGTCCCCCCCGTCGCCGGCCGCGCGTAGCTGAACGGCCATTGCACCTGCTGCCCGGGCTCCAGCCCTGCCCCGATCAGTCCACTCAGATCAAAATAATAGGTGCCGTAAGGCCCCGCCTCGCGGCCGCCCAAGGCCGCCTCGACCCGGAAGGTGTCCGCACCCGCCTGCAGCGGCCGTAGCGCCACGTGCAGCGGCGCCCGCACCGGCCGGTCCCCGTCGTTGATCACGGTGAGCACCGCGACGGTGCGCACCCACCCGGTCTCACGGTCCAGCGTCGAGCGCGTGTCCGAGCTCTGCAGCCGCACCTGCGGCCCCAGCGGCGCCGATCCCTGACCGGCGGCCGTTCCCGCATGGAACAGGACTGCCAGCGCAATCAGACCGCCGCGGAGGAGTGTCATCAAACCCTCCTGCGCCTGCGCAGAGCTAATAGTCCGCCCGCCACCGCCAGCGGCACCACCGCCACCGGCTCCGGCACCAACACCACCGATACGTTGTCCACCGCCACCACGCTGTCGCTGGCGATGCCGTTCAATCCCACCAGATCAAATACCACAAACACCGTGGCCGGCGCCGCCAGGCTGAACCCGCCCGTGTACCGCTGAAAGCCCCCGCCAAAGGGGCTCGGCGCCACCAGCCCCGTGTGCACCGTCGCCTGCACCGCGTCCACATCCAACAGCGCCACCGCCTGCGAAAACCCCGTCGGCCCCAGCGGATCAAACAGCCCCGGCGTGCCGCTGAAATACAACGACGCAAAAAACGTGTCCCGCGCAAACCCGAACGGCTCCGCCGCCGACAGCAGGTTGCGGAAATCAAACGCCACCGCGTACGGCCCCGACCCAAGCGCCACCCCTTGGTACAGCAGCGAACGGCCCCCCGTCGCGTCCGTCAGCAGCCCCTGCGCCCCCGTGCCGAACACCGCCCCCACCAGCTCCCACGCCGCCGTCCCCGCCATGAAATCCCCATTGCTCACCAGGTTCTGGCCGCCCGCCGCACCCCACAACAGCACCAGCCCCGCCACCCCCGCCGCTCGCCCCCGCCATTTCATGGGCTAATAGAATTTAAAAGCAAAGCTAATCTGTCAAGCAAGGAAAGGGGTCAGGTCAATAATTTAAATGTGCGCCGCGGCGCACATTTAAATTATTGACCTGACCCCTTTTAACCGTTGGCGCAGCAGGGGGAGGATGCCGGGGTGGGTGCCGACGAGGGGGGTGAGGACGGGGCGCAGGGAGGGGTTGGCGGCCTGGGCGGCGGCGCAGATGCGGGCGATATCGCCGTGCGGGCCGGCGTGGCGGCCGGGGGAGAGGAACAGGAGGGCGACGACGACGGGGCCGGAATGGAAGGGGGGTCGGGCGAGGAGGTCGGCGAGGAGGGGCTCGTTGAAGGCGTAGGCGGGGCCAGGGCGGCGTTCCATGGAGGCGGGGGCGAGGGCGGCGACCTCGGCTTGGAGGCGAAGCGCCAACTGGGCGGCGAGGGCGTCGCGGACGGCGGTGACCTGCGGCAATGGGGAGCCGTGGTCGACGAGGATGGCGGGGGGCCGGAGCAAGTGGAGGCGGGCGATGGTCTGGCGCACGAGGTCGGTCAAGATATCGAGGAGGATGGAATTGTCGGCGCCGGGGGCATCGTCGTACAGGAAGGGGGCGCGCTCGACATGGAAGTCACCGAATCTGGCGTGGAGGGCGGCGAGGCGGCGAGGGAGGTATTCGGTGAGGGCGCCGGTGGGGCCGAAGAAGAACGGCAGGATGCAGAAGCGGCGCTCGCCGGCGGCGAGGCAGAGGCGGATGCGGCGCTCGAGGTTGACGGCCGGCTCGCCCTGCAGCAGGTGGGGGGGGACCTTGCTGGAGTGGAGCAGCGATGCGGGCGTGACCTCGATGCCGGCGGCAGCGGACAGCTCGCGGGCGACCCGGCGCAGGTTGAGGATGCTGTCGGGGCGCAAGCTGCCGTTGTCGACGAGGAGGTGGCGCATGGTGCCGGGCAGGGTGGCCGGGATTCCGGGCGGGGGGCAAGATCAGGATCAAGGGCAAGAGGGGGAGGATGGAGGGGACACTGCGCCGGAAAGAATTTTCCTTTGCTTTCCCGACCCCGCTCTTTTGCGATGAGGGGCATGGATGCGGAACAGGCGGAAGTGCTGGCGATCTTCAAGGAGACGGGGGCGCTGCAGGAGGGGCATTTCATTCTGCGGTCGGGGTTGCGCTCGGGACATTTCTTTCAATGCGCGCGGGTGTGCGAGCATCTCGACCGGGTGGCCCGGCTGGCCGAGTTGTTGATCCGGAAGCTGCCGGACATGAGCGAGGTTAGGACGGTCATTGCCCCGGCCATGGGCGGGCTGGTGATCGGCCAGGAGGTCGCGCGCCAGCTGGGCAAGCGCTTTATTTTTGCGGAAAAGGTGGCAGACCACCTGGCGCTGCGGCGCGATTTCCGAATTGAGCCCGGCGAGCGGGTGCTGGTGGTGGAGGATGTCATCACCCGCGGCGGACGGGTTCAGGAGACCCTTGATTTGATCGACTCGCGCGGCGGCATCGCCGAGGCGATGGCGGTGCTGGTGGACCGCTCGGGCGGCAAGGCACGCTTTCGCGTGCCGCTGGTTTCCCTGCTGGAAATGGATTTCCCGACTTACGAGCCCGACCAAATTCCCCCGGAACTGCGCAACATCCCCGCGATCAAGCCGGGGTCGTAGGGAGCGATGCCCGCGAATCTGACGGGCCGGACTGCACGGACCGATGCGGCTTATTTATCCGACCGGTGCAGCTTGAAAACCGGGAATTTTCGGCTCTGTTAACCCCTCGATTACAGCCGCCATGAACAGCATGCAAATATTCCTCTTCCTGATCATTCCCACGGCGATTCTGGGCATTTACGCGCAGATGAAGGTGCAGGGCGCCTACAGCCAGTGGTCGCGGGTCGGCTCGCGCAGCCGCATTACCGGCCGTGAAGCGGCCGAATATGTCCTGCGCAAGGCGGGCATTTACGATGTCGAAATCACCTCGACGCGCGGCCACCTGACCGACCATTACGACCCGACCCGCAAGCGCCTTGTGTTGAGCGAGGAGAACTATCACGGATACAGCCTTGCAGCGCTGGGGGTGGCGGCGCACGAGGCCGGCCACGCCATCCAGCATGCCACTGGCTACGCGATGCTGAAGCTGCGCATGAGCCTTGTGCCGGTCACCATGCTGGCCTCTCAGCTGCTGCCGTTCATCATCATCGGAGGGTTCTTTTTCGGCATGCTCGGGCTGATCAAGCTCGGGGTGTTGGTGTACCTCGTGCTCACGGTGTTCCAGCTGGTCACGCTGCCGGTGGAGTTCGACGCGAGCCGCCGCGCCAAGGCCGAGCTGGTGGCCACCGGCATCCTGCAGCGCGACGAATTGGTCGGGGTTAGCAAGACCCTCGACGCGGCCGCCCTCACCTATGTCGCGGCCTTCGTCAGCGCCCTCGCCAACCTGCTGTACATGATCGCGCTGTCGCGGCGTTGAAGGCGCTTCAGCGGCCCGACACGCGCCGCACCAGCGCGCGGGCGGCGGCGGCGTCCGGCAGCTCCTCGGCGAGCGTGATCCATACCCCCTGGCTGCCCAGCGCGTGCGCGGCGGCGACGACGTCCGCCGGCGTCTCGGCGAGCACTTGGATGGCCTTCCCGGCGTCGAGGCATTTTCGATACACGTCGAGCCAGCGGGCGGCCGGGCCCTTGCCCGCGCCGTAGACCCACTGGACGGCGTGAACATGCTTGCACTGCAGCAACCAGTCGAGGTGGCGCAGGGCGTCCGGCCCGTCGAGGTGGAAAATGGCGCGCTGCAGCGCGGCGGCCTCGCGCTCGATTGTAGCGACGACGTGGCGACGCGCCATCTCCGGCGAGACCAGACACCAGAAGTCGCAGCTGGCGACGTAGGCGAGCCCGTCGTGCAGGAAACGCGTCCATGTGGTCGCCGGCATGCCGGCGGCGGCCAGAGGCGCCCAGGCGCGCGCGACCGCCGCATTGAAGATGTCCGCCATGCGCATGGCCGTGGCCTCGACCAACTCCGCGTCCTCCATCAGGTCGATGCACAGCTCCTCCGGGCCGCGCAGGCCGACCAGCATGTCATAGGCGCCGTGCAGGTCCGGCAGGCCGACCAGGATCTCGCCGCCGCCACGCTCCAGCGCCAGCGCGGTCATCCGCTCGATCGCCCGCCAATAGGGATTGGCAAAGTCCGGCTCGCGCTGCCGCACCGCATCCCACTGCGACGCGTCGGTCACCGGATGCAGGGACCAAGAGGTGCTCTCGCCGAACTCCAGTTCCGCCCCGAGCAGGGTCGCGGTCAGGTCCGGCCCGACGTTCGGGACGAACACCGGCAGGGTCTCCGCCACGTAGGGGCGCGCGCGCAAATCCGCCAGCGCAACCTCCACTTGCCACTCGGCGTCGAGCCAGCGCGCACGAAGACAGCCGGGCGGCTGCGCCGCCACGGCGTGCGGCCGCGCCTGCACCGGCAGTTCCAGCACCGGCCGGTCGGTCGCCTGCAGCGACCACCACCTGTTGAAACGGTCGAGGGTGTCGTCGATGTCCGGCTTGAGCGACGGGATCAGCATGGTTGGGCATGCCTGAGCCACAAACCGCTATAAGGGAAGAAAAAACCACCAACCTGAGGCGCTGAAACTGCCCGCGGCGATTGCGGATTCCGGGAATCGGTCATCGCGGCTGAAGCCGCAACTCGAAGGCGATCTGCTGTTTGAGCGCCGTCTCCTACTCCGCTGCCGGCTCGGGCTCCGCCAGCAACTCGGGCACCGGGGCGGCGGCCGGCGGCGACCAGCGGCCGGTGACCGGGCCGTGGATGGCGTCGAGCTCGCGCTGCGACCATGGGTCGGAGCGGGCGCCGTAGGCGGCGCGCACTTGCGCGACCAGGGCGGGCTCGACCGGATAGGAGTTGTTCTCGAACGCCGGATCGGTGCGGATGAAAGTGAGGACCGCGGCGATCTGCTGGTCGCTGAGGCGGCCGAAGGCGGTCATGGCGTTGTTGTAGGGGTTGCCGTTGACCACGACCGGACCGGCCAAGCCGGAAAGCACCACCTTGATGAGGCGTTCGGGGTTGTCCTGCACCCAGTCGGAAGCGACGAGGGTCGGATAGACGCCGGGCAGGCCGCGGCCGCTGGCCTGGTGGCAGGCGACGCAGTTCTGGTTGTAGACGCGGCGGCCCAAAGCGAGCATGTCGACCTCGCGCGGCCCGGTGTCCTGGGCCAGCCCGGGACGCTTGGTCTCATCGTAATGGAACGGTCCGAAATCGCCGGAGTAGTGGACCAAGTAAACGCCCGCCCAAAAGGCGAGCACCATGAAGAGGGCGACGAGGACCAAGGGGGTCGGAGAGAAATTCTCGGTCGGTTCCTCCTTCTCGCGCAGGAGCTGGGCGTGCACGCGCTGCAGTTCGGAGTCCTCGAACCGGGTCTTCTCGTAGGTGGGCTTGGAGGGTTCGCCAAGCGGGGCCGGATCGTTGGGCGGGTCACTGCTCATGGGGCGGACGCGGCTATTCGGTGAATTTCATTTCCGGCAGCTCATAATCCTGCTGCAGGCTCATGAGGTAGGCGACCAAGTCGCGGGCGCGGCGGGTGGGCACCACCTCGAGGCCGGGGCCGGGATGAAAGCGGGCGGGAATCTCGATGGCGTCGGGCGAGGGGCCGCGAAGTTCGCTGATCGGGCGCACCTCGAACAAGAACGCGAACGGCGGCATGGTCGAGCCGGGGGAAGTGATCTGCGGGTTGTACAAGTGCTGATACTGCCACAGCTCGGAATAGCGCAGGCCGACATTGGCGAGATCGGGTCCCGTGCGCATGGTGCCGAGCATGACGCGCTCGCTCTCGAGGTAGTCGCGCGCGACCGACTGGCGCCGGCCCCAGCCGCGCTCAAAGTCGGAGCCGAACCCGGCGCGGCGCACCTGTTGGGTGTGGCAGTACAGGCAGCCCAGCGACTCATAGACCTGCTTGCCGCGCTTGGCCTCGCCGACCAGCGGCTGCGGGAAGGCGGTCTCCCCCGGGACATTCTGGCCGGGGCGCACGCGCCCGTCGGCGAGGTAGGTCGGCCCGGCGATCGGCTCGCCGCGGTCATCGACCAGCTGCGGTGTGGCGGGGGTCAGCTCGCGCATCTGCACGTGCGAGGTGAGCACGATGCCGGTCCACGAGAACGCGAGGGTGAAAAACACGCCGAGAAAGATCAGGGGCAGGCTTTTCATGACGTCAGGCCTTTTCGGGGAGGGGCGCCAGCAGCGTGGGCCGGGTCGGCTGGCCGGCGGTGCTCGGGCTGAAGATCATCCAAAACACGTTGATCGCGAACGCGAGGTGGCCGACCAGCAGCATCAGGCCGGACAAGGAGCGGGCCCACAGCCACGGCTTGGTGTTCTCGACCACCTGCAGGAAGGTGTAGACCGGCGCGCCGTCGGCGTCCACCGCGTTGAGCTGCATGCCCTGGATCCAGCCGCCGAGCTGCAGCGCCGCCACCATCAGGATGATGCCCATGGCGCACAGCCACCAATGCGTCTTGATCAGGAACGCGTTGGGCCATTCGCGGGCCAGCAGGCGCGGCATCATGTAGTAGACCGCGCCGAACATGATCATGGTGAAAAACGCGTACACGCCGTGGTGCGCATGCCCGACGGTGAAGTGGGTGAAGTGGGTCACCTCATTGACGGTGCGCAGCGCCATGGAACTGCCGAACAGGCTGACGGCGGTGTAGTTGATGGCGCCGAACACCACGAAGCGGATGGTCGGGCTGGCCCAGCCCTCGCGGTGCAGGCCGACCACGGTCATGTGGTGGTTGACCGCCACCACCACGACCGGGATGACCATCATGACGCTGGCCACCGTGCCGGCGGAAATCACCCATGCGGGAACCGGGCCGCCGATCAGGTGGTGCACGCCGGCCCAGTTGTAGAACAGCGCCAGCGACCAGAAGCCGATGACCGACAGATAGTAGCTGTGTATCGGCCGCCCCAGCACCTTCGGGATCAGGTAATACGCCGTGGCCAGCGCCACCGGCGTGAGCCACAGGCCCAGCACGTTGTGGGCGAACCACCAGTTGGTCAGCGACTGCACCACGCCGGTGGCCGGCTCGAACACGAGCATGATCTGCGCCACGATGTACAGCCATGGCAGCCAGAAAAACGCCGCCAGCAGGTACCACTGGGAGACGTAGACGTGGTCGCTCTGGCGCCAGCGGAAGGCGATGATCACCCAGACCCCGACCAGCCCGTAGGTGAGCGCCACCAGCGGCGTGACGTAGGCCGGCATCTCCAGCCATTCCACGCCGATCATGTCGCCGCGCAGGATGCCGAAGATGCCGATGGTGATGGCAATGTTCCAGAACACGCCCGCGGTGAGCAGGATGCGGGTGTGGCGGATGCGCGCGCGCGACAGCCGCCCCATGATCCAGGGCGCGACCGCGAAGATGACGTTGTTGCCCCAGCCGAAGATCATGGAATTCAGATGCGCGGTGCGCACCCGGCCGAAGGTCAGCCACTCGGTGGCGCCGAGGAAGTCCGGGTTGGTCGCCTTGATCGCCGCGATCAGCGCGAAAAACGTGCCGGCCAGCAGCCACAGCACCGCGGAGACAAGGAACAGCATGGCCGGCGCGCGCATCGACGCGTCCACCTCGGCCAACCGGGCGCGCAGGTCGAGGGCCGGGCCGCCGCCCGGGCGCAGGGAGTCAAACAGGGACGGGCTGGTGCTCATCGGTCAAAAGATGGGGGAATAACAGGGATAAAGGGGATGGAGGGGATTTTGAGGGAGTGACGCCCAATCCCAAAAGGAAAATATCCCGAAGATTCTGTTCATTCCCTGCATCCCTGTTCATCCAGCCGATCCCCTTCATCCCTTTCATCCCTGTTATTCAACCTTGCCCTTCGCCTTGCGCCGGCGCCGGCGCGGGAACGCGTCGGTGATCTCGCCCTCGGGCTCGTCCTCGTCGAAGATCGAGCGCGCCCCCTTGTCCAAGTTGGAGAGCTGGCCGTTCCTGTGCGCCCAGTGCAGGGCGGCCGCCCCGGCCAGGAAGAAGATGCTGGCGAACACAAAGCCGAGCAGGATGTACTGGCCCCAGTCCATCAGCGGGCGGGAACGGCGTTGGGCAGCTGGCGCGCGCGCAGCTCCTCGACGGTGAGGCGCATGGCCCGCTCGACCGGCAGGCGCACCACGCCCTCCGCGGGATTGATCCATTCGTAACTTTCGACCAGGCGCGCCTGCTCGCCGCGCACCTCGTCGCGTATCTGGTAGCGGATGGCGGCGTCGCGCGCCTCCTGGGAGACGGCCCGGTTCGGCAGGTAGGCCACCGCCACGACCAGGAAGAAGCAGAAGATCACGCCCAGCCAGGCGATGGCGGACAGCAGGACCTTGCGGTCGGAGGGCTCGGGTTCAAGACGGGGGCTATTCATGGCAGTTGAGGGACTCCTCGATGCGCGGGTCGCGGATGGGAATGGGCCGCTCGCGCGCCGCGGAGCGGAGGAAGGACCACACCACCACGCCCCCCACCCCGAGCAGCATGGTGAGGTCGACCCAATGGACGCCGAACTGCCGCACGGTGTAGCCGAGGATGTTTTCGGCGGGCAGCTTCTGCGGCACGATGTTCCAGTACAGGTCGAGCAGGTGGAACACCAGTATCCACACGGCGATGAACAGCAGCCGCGCGCGGTACTTGTTGCGGTGGAACAGCAGGAACAGGAACGGCACGAAGAAATGGAGGAAAATCAGCGCCAGGCTCACCCACCACCAGCTGTTCTTCGTGCCGTCCTTGTGAATTTCGCGGATGTTGTACCAGAAGGTCTCCTCGGGAATGTTGGCGCTGTAGATCAGGAAATACTGGGAGAAGCTGATGTAGGCCCAGAACACCGTGAACGCCAGCATCAGGCAGCCCATCAGGTAGAAATGCACCGGCTTGAGGATGCCCTTGAGCCCGTCGGCGCGGCCGGCCATGTAGAACATCACCAGCACGGTGGCCGACAGGGCCGCCCGCATGCACGCGGCGAAAAACCACACCCCGTACATGGTCGAGAACCAGTGGTAGCTCAGCGACTTGAACCAGTCGACCGCGGCGAAGGTGGTGGCGAACGCGCACAAGAACAGGCCGGCCGCGGCCAGCCGCCGCGAGCGGTGGACATTGGCGTGGTCGCCGGTGCGGTCCATGGCGAACGACCAGCGCCGGAACAGCCACGCCAGCCCGCACCAGACCGCGAAATAGAACACGTAGCGGGCGGCGAAGAACGCCTGGTTCAGGTAGGCGGCCTTGTGGAGGTAAAGCACATCCTCGGCGACCGGGCCGTGCCCGCCCGGCACCGGAGCCGCGGCATTCATCCAAATCCACGGCACCGCCCCGCCGCCGGCGGCGATCAGGCTGTAGGCCACCAGCGGCAAAAACAGCAGCGCCAGCCACGGGAACGCGCCGATGGCGTGCTCCATCTGGCGCCGGATCACCACCGACCAGCCGGCGTCGAACAGCCAGCCGATCATGATGAAGAACAGCATGCCGACGAGGATGGACAGCCAGAACGACAGGCCGATGAGCCCGCCCAGGAAGGGGCGCGCGGGGTCGGCCGCCGGGAAGGCGAACATCCCCAGCAGCGAGAGGGCCACCAGCGCGAGCCCGCCCAGCAGGAAGGCCCGGTACCGGTCGCGCGGGGCCGCGGCGCCGGCGGCGGCCACGGCGGTAGTCAGGGTTTCGCTACCAACGCTCATAATCCCAGCCCTCCGCGCCGCTCGGGCGGCACATCCTCGGCCCGGCCGGCGGCGGCCCGCTGCAGCGCCCGCACGTACATCACGACCCGCCAGCGGTCCTCGGGGCGCAGCTTGGCGCCGTAGGGGCCCATGGTGTTCTTGCCGTGGGTGATGGTGTTGAAAATCTCCCCGTCCGGCTGCTCCGCGATGCGCGCCTGCAGCAGGCTGACAATGGTCGGGTAGCCGTACCGCTCGTGGGCGATGACGCCCTTGCCGTTGCCGCTGTCGCCGTGGCACACCGCGCAGAAAATCCCGTACAGCCGGCGCCCGTGCTGCATGGCCTCGTAGCTGACCTCGACCGGAAAACCGTGGCCGAAGGCGCCGTCGGGCAGCCGGCCGGTGGCGAGGTAATCGTCCTCGCGGAAGCGGTTGTCCGGCAACAGGTGGGAGAAGGCCGCCTGCTCGCCGGTCACAAACGGCACCGCGCCGGGCACCGGCGGACGGTCCATGCGCCCGTCGGCGAAAAAGCCGGTGTGGCCCTGCTCGTGGAAGCGCGCCTGCCGGTCCATGTCGGGGAACACCTCGATCGGCGGGCGGGTGGACTTGCCGCCGCGCGGGCCGAACACCACCAGCACCAGCACCACCAGGAAGAACCAGACCAGGAAAAAGGTGCGCATGGTCAGCCCTCCTCCTCGTCCTGGATGGCGACGACCTCGAGCGGCCCGAGCTGCTCGAGGAAGGCCCGCGTCTCCGTCTCGGAGAAGCGCTCGTCGCCGGCCTCGATGACGACGGCGAAACGGTCGTCGGTGAGGCGGTGGAACCGGTCGTAATTCATGACCGGGTGGTGGTGCATCGGCAACCGGTTGGTGATGAACATGCCGCCCAGGGTGCCGAAGGCGGCCAGCAGGATGGTCAGCTCATAGGCCACCGGGAAGGGGAAGATCGGGCTGAAGAAGGGCTTGCCGCCCACGATCAGCGGATAGTCGTACTGCCCCATGTACCATGCCAGGAACATGCCGGTGCAGAAGCCGATCACCCCGCCGCACAACGTGAACACCGGCACCTTGGAGCGGCGGATGCCCATGGCGCCGTCGAGGCCGTGCACCGGGAACGGCGTCAGCACGTCCCAGCGGGTGAAGCCGGCCTCGCGCACGCTCTTGGCGGCGTGGTAGACGGCCGGCACCGAGTCGAACAGGGCGAGGTATGCGTAGAGCTTGCTCATGGCGTGCCTTCCCGCGTCAGTGATGCCCGTGCACGTCCGCCTGCCGCGACACGGACTTGATTTCCGCGAACGCCAGCAGCGGCAGGAAGCGGATGAACAGGAGGAACAGCACCCCGAAGATGCCGAAGGTGCCGAAGAAGGTGAAGATGTCGACAATGGTCGGGCTGTAGTAGTCCCAGTTGGCCGGCAGGAAGTCGTTGGCCAGCGAGGTCACGGTGATGACGAAGCGCTCGAACCACATGCCGACGTTGATGAAGCACGACAGGATCCACACCAGCCAGAGGTTCTCGCGCGCCCAGCGGAACCAGAAGAACTGCGGCGAGATGACGTTGCAGCTGATCATGATCCAGTAGGCCCAGGCGTACTGGCCGAACGCCCGGTTGACGAAGGCGAAGCCCTCGTAGGGGTTGGCGCCGTACCAGGCGATGAAGAACTCCATGCCGTAGGCGTAGCCGACCATCGACCCGGTCGCGAGGCAGATTTTGCACATGCAGTCGATGTGGTACTGGGTGATCAGGTCCTGCAGGCCGAACAGCGCGCGCAGCGGCAGCATGAGGGTGAGCACCATGCCGAACCCGGAGAAGATGGCGCCGGCCACGAAGTAGGGCGGGAAGATGGTGGTGTGCCAGCCGGGCAGATTGGCCACCGCGAAGTCGAACGACACGACGGTGTGCACCGACAGCACCAGCGGCGTGCTCAGCCCCGCCAGCAGCAGGTAGGCCATCTCGTAGTTGCTCCAGTGGCGGTTGGAGCCGCGCCAGCCCATCGCCAGAATCCCGTAGAACAGCTTGCGGAACCCGAAGTAGAAGCGCTCGAAGGCGCGCTGCAGGCCGGTGCGCGCGCGCGCCATGCGGTCGGCGAAGATGAGCGGCACCCGGTCGCGCAGGCTGGCGAGGTCGGGGATCATGCCCATGTACCAGAACAGCAGCGAGACGGTCCCGTAGGTGGAGACGGCGAACACGTCCCATTCGAGCGGCGAGCGGTAATTGGGCCAGATGGCGTTGGAATTGGGCAGCGGGAACAGCCACCAGCCGAACCAGACGCGGCCGACATGGAACAGGGGAAAGATGCCGGCGCAGACCACGGCGAAGATGGTCATGGCTTCGGCGGCGCGGTTGATGGAGGTGCGCCACTTCTGCCGCAGCAGGCACAAGATCGCCGAGATCAGGGTGCCGGCGTGGCCGATGCCGATCCAGAACACGAAGTTGACGATGGCCCAGCCCCAGAACACCGGGTTGCGCAGGCCCCAGACACCCGTGCCGGTCGAGACCAGGTAAATCAGCCCCATCACAGTGAAGCTGGCGATCATCGCGCAGATGACGAAGGCCACCCACCACCACAGGGGGGTGCGGCCCTCCACGATCCCGCACACCTTCTGCGTGATCCAGGTGAAGTCGCGGTTGTTCTCGATGATCGGGCGGCGCGGCATGTTGGCCGGGCGCACCTCCAGCAGGACGTCGGGGCGCGGGGCGGCGGAAGCGGTGGACTGTGCGGTCGTGCTCACGGCGGTCATCGCGGTGCGGATCAATGGGCGCCGTGCCCGCCGCCGGCGGCGGGCTTGGGCTGGGCGCTCTTGTATTCGATGCGGCTGAGGGCGTCCGGGCGGGCGTCTGGCATGCGCGGGTTCGGGTTGCGCAGGCGCGCCAGGTAGGTCGTGCGGGGCCGCGTGTTCAGGTAGCCCAGCAGGGCGTAGTCGCGGTCGTTGTGCTTGGCGCGGGAGACGGCGCTGTCCGGGTCGCTGATGTCGCCAAAGACGATCGCCGCGCTCGGGCAGGCGGCCTGGCAGGCGGTGCGGATGACGCCGTCGGGCACGTGGATGGCGTTGGAATCGCGGGCCTTGACGCGCTGGGCGATCTTGGCCTGCTCGATGCGCTGCAGGCAATAGGTGCACTTCTCCATCACCCCGCGCATGCGCACGGTGACGTCCGGGTTGCGCTGCATCGAGCGCAGGATGCCGCCCTCGGTCCGGTATTGGTCGGTCCCCAGCGGGCCGGCGTAAAACTCGTCGGCGCTGCGCTTGTTGTAGTCGAAGAAATTGAAGCGCCGCACCTTGTAGGGGCAGTTGTTGGCGCAGTAGCGGGTGCCGACGCAACGGTTGTAGGCCATGACATTGAGGCCCTGGTTGTCATGCACGGTGGCGTTGACCGGGCAAACCTGCTCGCACGGGGCCATCTCGCAGTGCAGGCAGGCGACCGGCATGATGGAGGCCTGCGGGTCGGCCGGCAGCGAGACGCGGTTGTCGGCGAGGCTGCCGGTGCTGTAGTAGCGGTCGAGCCGGATCCAATGCATCTCGCGGCCGCGCATGACCTGGTCCTTGCCGACGATGGGGATGTTGTTCTCGCTCTGGCAGGCGATGACGCAGGCGTTGCAGCCGGTGCACGCGTTGAGGTCGATGCTCATGCCCCACTGCTGCTCGGGGATGAACCGGGCGCGCGCCTCGGGGTCGCGCCAGACCCGCACATTGGGCGGCGGGTCGCCGAAATCCGGCGTCTCGTAGGCGGAACCGCCGCGCGGGGTGGTGAGGGCCTTCTGCGCCAGCGGCAGGTCCTTGTCCGCCCCGTAGACCGGCGGGCTGTGGCTCTCGATGCCCATGCCGGCCACAAAGGCGGCGTCCTTGAGGTAGGTGGCGACATTGCCCTCGCGCAGGATTTCACGGCCCTCCATGGACCAGTGCGCCTGGGTGTTGGCCAGGCGGCGCGTGTCCTGGGTCAGCTCCAGCCGCGCGCCGGTCCGCAGCAGCGGCTCGCGCGAGCGGCGCAGCGGGTACGCGTCGAACCCGGCGCCCTTGGCCACGCGGCCGGCCTGGCGGCGGCCGTATCCAAGACTCACGACAACCGTCCAGTCGTCGAGGCCGGGCTGGATGTGCACCGGGCCGCGCAGGGTGACGCCGCCGCAGGACAGCTCGGCCACCGGCGCCAGCTCGCGGCCGCGGCGGAAGCGGGCGGACTTCCGGGCGATGCCGCCGACCAGAAACTCGCCGGACCGGGTGTCAAAGCCGAGCGCGTCGGCAAGGGCGGGGGAAATGAGGATGGCGTTGTCCCACGTGAGCTTGGTGATCGGGTCCGGGCATTCCTGCAGCCAGCCGTTGTTGGCGTAACGGCCGTCCCAGACGGAGGCGTCCGGCACCAGCCGCACCTCGAGGGACTGCGGGCCGGTCGGCCGGGCGGCCAGGCCGCCGGCGTTGCCCAGCTGCTCGCGGACGGCGGTTGCGCCGAGCCGCGGCGGGGGGAGCAGCTCGAATCCGGAATCCGGCAGGAAGCCCGTGGCCAGCAGGCGCTGGAAGGCCTTTTCGGCGCCGCCCGCCGGGGCGTGCGCGGCCGCGAAAGTCTCCAGCACCAACCCGTAGGGATCGGGCAGCGGCAGGCCGGCCAGCCGCGCCAGCACCTCGGGTTCCTGGAAGGCGTCGAACAGCGGCAGGATCATGGGCTGCACCGGCAGCCAGGTCCCGTCGAGGGCGCGCCCGTCGCCCCACGATTCGAGGTAATGGGTGGCGGCGATGTTGACGCCCGCCTCCACGCCGGTCTCGTCAAAATGATAGCCGTAGCGGATGACCTCGGGGACCGACTTCTGGAGGGCGACCCAGTCCAGGTCGGCCGGCGCATCGTAGGCGGGGTTGCCGCCGAGGATCAGCAGGCTCTCGACCGCGCCGTTGCGGATGCGTTCGGCCAATTCGGCGATGCTGGCGGATACATCGTCCGGCAGGCGGGCGTACACGACGGTGGCGCCGGCGGCGCCGAGCAGGTTGTTGAGGTAAATGGCGAGCACCTGCGCCTCAAGCGGCAGGTGCGAGCCGGGGATGACCAGGCTGCGGCCGCGGTGTTCCAGCAGGTCGCGCGCGCACTCCTCGATCCACTTCGGGTCCACCGGCAGGGTACCGGCGCGTTCGCGCAGGAAGCGCGCCAGCCCGGCGTCGCCGCCGGCGAGCTCGAGCACCTGGGCGGTGAACAGCGCGAGAAACGCCGTCATGTTGCCGGTGGACAGGCGCAGCCGGTGGTCGCCCATCGCGCCGGTCAGGGTAAAGGCGGACTCCACCACATAGAGCCGGCTCATGGCCCGGGCCTCGTTCTGGTTGGCGACCTTGCGCCCCTTGCTGAAGGCGCGCGCCATGCCGATGCTGCCGGGCTCGGCATCGAGGAAATCGGCGTCGACGCTGAGCACGCGGGCGGCCTTCTCGAGCCGGTACAAGGGGCGCGCCGGACGGCCCAGCAGGCGCGCCGCGGCGCGCTCGGGATTGTCCTGGTCGATGGCGCTGTACTCGGCCCACACCATGCGCGGGTAGCGCTTGCGCAGGGCCTGCTTGAGCCGCAGGCGGGTCGGGGAAGTGGACGGCGTGGCGAGGACGGCCAGCCCCTGGCCATGGGTCGGGCCGAATTTGACGGCCAGGCCGGCGAGGATGTCCTTGACGCGGTCGCGGCTGATGCGGCGGCGCCCCTCGTACGACGAGGTCATGCGGTCCGGGTCGTAGAGGTCGAGCACCGACGCGGCGGCGAAGCGGCTGACCGCCCCTTCGCCGGGCCGGCACTCGGGGTTGCCCTCGATGTGGGTCGGCCGGTGCTGATGGGTCTCCACCACCAGCGGCAAATTGTCCTTCGCGTCGGGGAACGAGGTCGCGAAGTAAACCGGCAGGCCGGGAATGGTCCCTTCGGGCTGCTTGCTGTACGGCAGGATGTAGGCCTCGGGCCGGCGGCAGCCGGCGGCGCCCAGCCCGGCAAGGGCGAACGAGGCCGACATGATTTTGAGAAAATGGCGGCGGTTGACCCCTTCCAGTTCGGAGGCCCCCTCGGGGAATTCCCGGTGCAGCCATTCCTTGAATTCGGGCTGGTCGGCCCGCTCATCAAGGCTGCGCCAGTAGGCCGGCCCGGTGGCATCGCCGGCCGCGGGTTCGGGATGGTGGACGACGCGCTTCATCGGTGGCAGCCCGAGCAACTTTGGGGAGGGTTGACGTTCCAGTTGACCATGGCTTCCCGGGCCCAGTCGGCGTGCGCCGCCGCGTTGTCGGGCTTCCAGTTCAGGTCAAACACCTTGTCCAGCGGGCGCAGGAACTGCTCCGGAGCGCGATGGCAATCCAGGCAGAAGGCCATCGACATCGGCTTGGCGTGCTGCACCACCTTCATCTTGTGAATCTCGCCGTGGCACTCGATGCAGCCGATGCCGCGATTCACGTGCACCGCATGGTTGAAATACACATAGTCCGGCAGCTGGTGGATGCGCACCCACTGGACCGGCTCGCCGGTCTCGTAGCTGCGCCGCACCGGCGCCAGCAGCGGGCTGTCCTTCTTCACCTGGCTGTGGCAGTTCATGCAGGTCGCGGCATCCGGCACATTCGCGTAACCGGAACGCTCGACGTAGGTGTGGCAATAGCGGCAGTCGATGCCGAGCTGCTCGGCATGGAGGTAGTGGTTGTACGACACCGGCTGCCGCGGCGCATAGCCGACCCGGGTGTATTTCGGCGTGAAATAGTAGGTCACTCCCGCCACGGTGGTCACCGCCGTCACCGCAAGGGCCACGACCACCCGCAACGGCGCCCGGTTGGACCACTTCGGAAACAGATTCGCCATCGCCGCCGCCCTTCCGGATCCTTCGGGTTAGAGGGTTCGTCCGCAACAGGGCACCGCCCGCGGCTCCGGCCGGACACGGCCGGCACGGCTGCCGGCACGCGCCTCACCGCTTGCTTCCGGCAGGGGTGCCGGGGCGCAGCGAACGGCACCGGCACGGGCCCCAAACCAGCCCAGCGCGGCGGCTCCCAGGGTGATCAGGAAGGCTTTGCGACGCATGCTGTGGTCTTCTGCGGGTGTGGCCCGTGAAGGCAACAGAAATTTGGCCGGCACGGCGGGAAATTCGGCCCTGCCGCGCCGCCGGCTGGCAGTCCGTCTCGCCGCGCCGTCAAGCGGTTTTGCAGTTGCCATGGCGGGCGGCGGCGACAGGCTGGCCACCGCTGCTGCAGCTGCTGCAACAACGGGAGAAGGCCCGCCCAGCGGTGCGGGAGGTCCCCGCCCGCCCGTCTGACCTGTGACGCCCACCGCGCCACCCTCGCCCATCGAAAACGGCGCGCCCCATGTTTCCCTCGCACCTGACTTAAGTCGTCTCCGGCCGCTGAAAGCGCCTCAACGCCGCTCGCGCTTGGCGCGTTGGGATTCCATCCAGAAATACAGGGCATGCAGATGGGACTGGAAGCGATAGCCGCCGCGCGCCTCCGGATCGGCTGCCAAGGCGCCGATCTCCTTCATGCGATGCAGGAAATTGTCCAACACCTTGCGTTCCTCGGGGGTAAGGCGTTCGCCCAGCATGGAACGCTGAACGCGCATTTCAGAGGGCCTGTTGGCCATTTTCCGCAGGATCGAACGGTAACGTTCACTTCGTATCGCCCGGAATACCTGCGGCTCGATGAGTTTCCTTCCGATGACTTCCGCGGCGTCCATGACACCCGACCAAACCGCGTCGGAATCGATGTCCGGCGATTTGGCTGACCGCCAAACGGCATCGCCGATTTCATGCGCCAGAACAGGCAAGCCCCCGGTGTACCGGACGAGCGTCTCCAAGCCTTCTGGCGTGACGCGCGCGCCAGCCGCGCCAAACGCCGTCTCGAAGAACCCCTTGGCTTCCTCGTCCGACCAGGGTTTGATCTCAATCAACTCAAAAACCCGCGCCAAAGAGGGCTGTTGGGCAATCAACTCCTGGCGCCGTTCCTCAAGTCCCACGATCAAAATCGTCAGTCGCAGTTGCATCTGCGATGTCGCGATCTCGTCCACCATGCTTTTGAGCCAGTTCGCGAAGTCCGCTGATGTCGCAAGGCCGTTGATGTCGTCCAGAACCAGCAACAAAGCCCTCCTGTCCTCCATGAGCTTTTCCAACAAACGCCGCATGGAAGGAACAAAATCGTGCGTGATGGCGGCCAAATCCTTTGCCTTGAGATCGAGTTCGAGGGATATCCCGAAGAGACCTACCTCACGGACGTGCTGGCCGAAATACTCGCGCACCCGTAAGTGCCACGGTTTTTCGATGCTCTCCTTGAGCAAGCGATCGAATGCGCGTCGAACCATCTCGTTGAGATCGCGCACGCCGCCCAGAAACACATGACACCCCGCCACTGCGTTTTCCCTCTCCGCCAAATGCCGCACAAACGACACCAGCGAACTCTTGCCGATCCCCCGCTCGCCGCTGACGAATCCGATCTTGAACCGGCCTTGAACGCTCGCGTTGACCATGCTTCTGAGCCGTTGGACTTCGTCCTTGCGTCCGACAAAGAACTCAATCGGGACGGGCTGCCCGGGACGGAATGGACTGGATTCAGGATTCATGGACGATTCTCCCACAATTTGGACAAGCCCGCAGCAGGGAACGGCCCACGGACTGGATCGACCTCTTCAAACGGACATTGCAATTTCCCACAATGCCCAATTCTGTTCAACGACTTTCTTCGACATCGAAACAGCTGCCCTTGGCCGGGCACCTTGGTGGACAAGGCCATCCAGCGGCGTGCGGCAAAAGTCAGCCGCGCGCGGCGGCGCGCAACGCGCGCGCGGAGACGATGGCGGAGGATCCGGCCATGAGCAGGGCGGCGACCACCGGATGCAACTGGCCGGCCGCGGCCAGCGCCATGCCGATGAGGTTGTACAGCAGCGCGAAGCGGAGGTTGCCGGTGAGGTCGCGCTTGAGCCGCCGGGCCTGCCGGATGGCGGACGGCAGCGGGCCGACGCGGCCGTCGACCAGCAGGCCGTCGGCGAACTCGGTGGCCAGCGCGGCGCCCAAGTCGATGGCCAGGGCGGCATGGCTGGCCTCCATGGCGGGCAGGTCGTTGACGCCGTCGCCGATGAACAGGACATGGTGCCCGGCCGCGGCGAGGGCGCGCACCCGGGCGGCCTTTTCCTCCGGGCTCAGCCCGCCCTGCACGGGCACGCCGCCGATGGCGGCATGGGCCGGCGCAGGGTCCCCGCTGAGGATTGCGCAGCGCAGGCCCATGGCCTCGAGGGATTGCAGCACCGGGGCGGCCTCGGGTCGCAGCCGCTCGGTGAGAAAGACCGCGCCGGCGTACCGCCCGTTGCAGGCGACATGGACCGCTTTGCCCGGGGCCGTTGGCGTGGGCTCCGGCAGGGCGACGCCGCGCTCGCGCAGCAGTTCCCGTTCACCGGCCAGGATGCGGTCACCGGCCACGCGGCCTGCGAGCCCTTTGCCGGGCACCACCTCAAGCTCGCCGACCGCAAGCCAATCGCTCCGCAAACGGGCAAGGGCCGCGCTGACCGGATGGCGGCTGTGCCCCGCCAGCGAAGCCAACTGATGCAGCAAGCGGGCGCGCTCCTGGTCATCGCGGCCGAGCTGGGCGGCGTCCGCCCCCAGCTCGAATTCGGTCAGGGTGCCGGTTTTGTCGAACACCACCGCGGTGCACTCGGCCAAACTGTCAAGCAGATGACCGTGCCGGCCGACCAGCCCGCGCTGGCTCAGGTGGTACAAGCCGGCCCACAGGCCGGCCGGCATGGCCAGCCCGAGCGCGCACGGGCAGGCCACCAGCAGCACCGCCATCGCGTTGAACAGCGCATCCCATGCGGAGCCGGCGCCCAGCAGCAGCCAGCCGGCGAACGTGCCGGCCGCCACCAGGCTGACCACGGGGATGAAGACGCGCATCAGGCGGTCGGCCGCCTCTTGCAGACGGGAAGGGCTTTGCGGCGCGCTTTCCAGCATGCGCAGGATCGGCTCGATGGCGCGGTCGCGGCCGGGGCGGGGCCGCAGGGTGAAGTGACCGTCGACCGACCAGGTCCCGGCCAGCGCGGATTCGCCGGACCCTTTGCTGACGGGTGCCGGCTCGCCGGTGAGGGCCGTCTCGCGCAGGTATCCGCGGCCGGACTCGATGACCGCATCCACCGGAATCGGATCGCCCGGGCCGACCAGCACGCGGTCATCGGGCGACAGGGCGGCCACCGGCTTGCGCAGACGCTGGCCCTGCGGTCCGGCCACCACCGCCTCGTCGAACGCGCGGCGGAACGCGGCAAGGGCCTCCCCCACCCGTCCCTTCTGGATGGCTCCCACCTGCCTGCCGATCGCATACACGCACAGCACCACGGCGACCACCTCGTAGTAGACGCTGCCGCTGCCGCGCAGGCTGGAAATCAGGGAGCCCGCCAGCGCTCCCGTTCCGCTGAGCGCAAACAATGCCTCGACCGACAACCGCCGCGCCCGCACGGCCGTCCAGGTCTCGCGCAGCAACGGCCCGCCCAGCAGGCCGAGCACGGCCAACGCCGAGAGCAGCAGGGCTCCATGCGTCCCCCAGTACCATGGGGTGCCATAGGCGGGGGCCTCGCCCGCGGCCAAAGCGTTGTTGTACCCCAATCCGAACACCATCCCCTGCCCGGCAAAGGCCAGCGCCAGCCCGATGCGGAACCCGAATCCCGGCCACCCGCCCGCCGCGACGCAATCACAGCGCGGGCCGGACCCGTCACGGGGCGGCCGGGCGCCGCCCACACCGCTGCCGTGGCCGGGCTTGTCCATGGCGGGCGCGCTCAGTCGGCGACCAGCTGGTGGTAATACGTCCACAGGGCGCGCGCCAGCTCGGTCTCCTTGATCGGCTTGGGCACAAAATCGCGCATGCCGGCATCGCGGCTGGCCTTCTGGTCATCGGTGGTGGCCGCCGCCGTCATGGCGATGATGTAGGGGTGCGAGGAGCGGGCCAGCACGGCGCGCGCGGTCTGGAAGCCGTCCATCTCGGGCATTTGCAGGTCGAGGAAAATAATGTCGGGGGTGGCGGTGTTGAGATGCTCGAGCGCCTCCTTGCCGCTGGCCGCCAGTTCGGTCTCCAGCCCCAGCCGCTTGAGCAGCAGGCGCGCCACCTGCAGGTTGGTGCGGTTGTCGTCGACCACCAGCACGCGCTTGCGGCGCAGCAGCACGCCGAGCTCGCGGCCGGGGGTGGCGACGCGGCCGCCTTGGTCCGGCTGCGGCGGCTGCAGGCGCGCGGCAGGATACAGCGTGCGCACCAGCGGCAGCGAGCGCAACGGCTTCATCAGGTACGCGACCCGCGCCGCCCCGGGGACCTGCCATTGGCGCGCTTCGCCGGGACCGGCCAGAATGGCGACCGTGGCCCCCAGCTCGCCGCGCTGGAAGTCAATCCGCTCCGGTCCGGCCAGATCCAGTTGCCGGGGATGGTTGACCACGATCAGCGCCGCGCTTTCGACCAAGGCCCGCGCCCCGGCGACCGAGTTGGCCGTGCGCACCTCCGCGCCAAAGGCGGCAAAGCGGTCCCGCAGGAATTCCCGCGTGCGGTTGACGGGGTCCAGCAGCAGCACCGGCAGCGGCGAGCCGTTGTCGGTGGGCAGGTGCGGCTCAAGCCAGCCGCCGCTGATCGGCGACACGCGCACGGAAAAGCCGAACACCGCTCCCTCCCGGCTGGTGCGCAACAGGACGAGGTCGCCCCCCATCAGTTGGGCCAGTTTTTTGCTGATGGTGAGCCCGAGGCCGGTGCCGCCGTACTTGCGCGCCGTCGAGCTGTCCAGCTGGTTGAAGGCCTCGAACAGGTTGTCCTGCAGCTGCGGGTCGATGCCGGGTCCGCTGTCCTCCACCACGAAATGCAGGTCCGTGCGCACCGGGTCGATCACCCGCGCGGTCACCCGCAGGATGACCTGACCGGCGTCGGTGAACTTCACCGCGTTGCCCACCAGATTCACGATGATCTGGCGCAACCGGGTCGGATCGGTGACCACGCGCTCGGGCACGTCCGGGCTGATGTGGTGCAGGAGGTCCAGCCCCTTGTCCGTGACGGTGTGGGCAAACAGGTCGAGCGCGTCCTCGATCAGGTCGACCAGGCCGACCTCGACCTGCTCGAGCTCGAGCTTGCCCGCCTCGATCTTGGAAAAGTCGAGGATGTCCTCGATGATGCCCAGCAGCCCTTCCGCGCTCTTGCGGATGACGCTCAGGTACTCCGTTTGCTCGGCTGACAGTTCGGTGCCGCCGAGCACCGTGCACATCCCCAGCACCCCGTTCATGGGCGTGCGGATTTCGTGGCTCATGTTGGCGAGGAACCGGCTCTTGGTCTCGTTGGCGACGGCCGCCTCCATGGCCAGCTGATTGGCGCGGTCGATCTCCACGGACAGTTTCTGGTTGAGCATCTCCGCCCGCTCCTTGGCCGCCAGCAGCGAGGCCTCCGCGCGCTCGCGCTGCACCGCGATGCCGAAGCCCTTGCCGGCCGCGCGCAAAATCGAGATTTCGGTGTCGCTCCACGGATGCGGCTTGGTGCAGTCGTCGAACCCGACAAAGCCCCACATCCGGTTCTCGATGAAAATCGGCACAAGCAGGATGGAAATGATGTCCTGCCCGGCCAGCACTTGCTGCTCCAGCTCGGTCATCTCGGCCACATGGCCGAAGACGACGCCGTTGCGGTGCAGCACCTCGCGCCAGCGGACCAGGTGCGGCTCCCATGCCAGCTTGTGCATCAGGGGATTGTCGATCTGCCGGGTGATGTTGGGGGCGACCCACTCGAAGCGCATGCTGATGACATCCCCGTCGTATTCCTCGTCGTAGTGCTCCTCAAAGATGTAGACGCGGTCGACATTGGCGGCCCAGCCGATCGTCGAGAGGGCCTCGGGCATCACCGCATCGAGGCCATGGCGGAACTCGAGCAGCTTGGCGAGGGCGTCGGCCAAGCCGGTCAGCAGGCGGTCGCGCTGCAGCAGCGAATCCTCCACGGACTTGCGGTCGGAAATGTCGAGGATCAGGGTGGTGATGCCGCGGAGCTGGCCATTGCTGTCGCGCAGCGCGCGCACGGAGATGTCGCCCCAGAAAGTGGTGCCGTCGCGCCGTCGGAACCGGCGCTCCACCCGGTAGGCGGTGACATCCCCCTTGGCCAGCGACTTGGCCATGCGCCGGCTGTCCTCGCGGTCCTCGGGCGCGGTCAGGTCGAGGGGGCTGGGCGCATCCTCGATGGTGTAACCGAACAGCTCCGTCCAGCGCTCGTTGACGCGCTCGAACCGGCCCGCGGCGTCCATCACGGCGATGGCGGCGGCGCTGTTGTCGAAGATGCTGCGGAACAGCTTTTCGCGGTCCAGCAATTCGCCGGCGAGGCGCCGTTGGCGGGCGAGGGCGTTGCGCAGCCGGTTGCCGGTGATCATCAGGCTGGTGGTGATCAGGCTCAGCAGCAAGGTCAGCCGGATGACATACACCTGGGCGGTGCGGATTTCGGCCAGCAGGCCGGGGCGCGGCACCTGGGCGGCGATGACGAAGCCCGGCGAGCTGTCGCCGAGGGCGGCGGTGCGCGCATAGGCGACAAGGCCATTCCCCGTGTCGGTCCCGCTCTCGAGCACGGTGACGACGAGCCGGTTGTCGAAGGCCCCGGCCAGATAAGGAGAGGCGCGCACCGCTTGAGGATAAGGCGGGATGAGGGGCTGCGGGTCGGTGCTGTGGATCTCGGCGAAGGGCACGATGGCGCCATCGGTGGTCTTGCCATACACCCGCACCGTCACCGGATACCCGCGCAGCGGCTGGGTGGCGGCGACAAACCGCTGGAAGCGCTCCTCGGCGCGCTGCAAGGCCGCCTCGCCGCGGTAGCGGAAAGCGTACATGTCCTCGACCGTCATCGTCTCGGCGAGAATGCGGGTCTGGCGGCTCAGCTCCTCCTCCACTTGGGCCAAGCGCTTGTGGCCTTCCACCCACAACAGCACGCCGCCGGCGACCAGGATCAGCAGCGGGACGCGCAGCAGCTCGCTGCGGCCAAGGCTGTAATCATACCGCCGCGACAGGCCGTACAGCACGAGGTGGATCGCAAGCAGCAGCGCCACCGTCAGCAGAAACAGCTGGTTGATCAGTATTTCCGCAAACAAGCGCATGTCTCCCTCCGCACCCTAAGCCGCAGCCGGGCCATTGCACGCCCAAAGGATGCCCGGGCCGCCGCGGCGGCGGCTACCAGTCGATGAATCGGCCGTCCTTCCAGAGCCCCTCGAGGTTGAAATAGGCCCGCATCTCGGCCGTGAAGATATGGATCATGAAGTCGTCCGCGTCGACCACCGCCCAGCCGCTCTGGTCGCCCACACCGGCGACCGCGACTTCGACGCCCTGCGCCTCGAGCGTGTCGATCACCGCCTGGCTGAGGGCCTTGAGGTGGGGATTGCTGGTGCCCGTGGCGATGACGAAGTATTCGGTTATGGTGGAGACATTTCCGACATACAGGAGGCGGAGATTTTCCGCTTTTTTCTGGTCCAGTACCTCGAGGCACTTCCGGAGTTTGATGGGCAGGGAAACAGTCCGTGGCTTCGGTGCGATGGCAGGCATGTCGGATGGATGGAACGCAGCCTTTCTGCGGGACCGATTATTAGGGGACAACCGTCCGGTTTGTCAACCGGACAAGCGGGATTCACACATTTGTCGCATGGGGCGGGGCGCTCACCGGTACAAGCCGTGGGCGGCGATGTAGGCGGCGACGGCGGGGGGCACCCACCCGTCCAACGGCAGGCCGGCGCGCACCCGTTCCCGCACCTCGGTGGCGCTGATGGGGTTGAGCGGGTTGTCGACCAGGTACACAATGAGTCCGGGCAGGCCGGGCCAGGCCAGCTCGTGGCCGGGGCGGCGCAGGACAATGAAGCCGATGCGGCGCACCAGTTCGGCGATGCCGTGCCAGCGCGGCAGGTCGGCGAGCTGGTCGGCGCCGATGATCCAGAACAAGTGGCAGTTGGGATACACCCGCTCGATGTGCTGGACGGAGTGCAGCGTGTAGCTGGGTGCCGGCCGCGACAGCTCGGCCTCCCAGATGCCGAAGGGCCCCTCGCGGCCGATGCCCAGGCGCAGCATCGCCAGCCGGTCCGCCGCCGGGGCAAGCGGGGCCTGGGACTTCAGCGGGCTCTGCAGGGCGGGGACAAAGTTGAGCTGGTGCAGGCGCAGCGCGGAGACCGCGGCGCGCGCCATCTCGAGGTGGCCGCAGTGGAACGGATCAAAGGTGCCGCCGAAGAAGGCAATACGGCGCTTTTCCCTTAACATGCGGATCAAGTTTGGGGGAACAGCGGCCGCTGGCAACGCCGCGGATAAAAAAACGCCGCGGGTGCGGTGGAACGGGAGCGGCTGACGGGACGGCCGGCGAGTCACAAAAGAGGAATGCGGTTGCCAGGGCGGGGCTGCCGCGCCAGCGTGCCAGACCATGTCCCGGCTGGGCCTGTCACAGGAATTGCGGGCGCTGCTGCGCACCGATGGGGAGCCGTTGACCGTGGCGCGGCTGGCCGAGCGGGTCGGCGACCGTGGCTTCGGGCTGCTGCTGCTGGTGCTGTCGCTCCCCAGCGCGCTGCCGCTGCCGGCGCCCGGCTACAGCGTGCCGTTCGGTCTGCTGCTGCTGGCGTTGGCGGTTCAAATGCTGCTGGGGCGCAGTTATCCGCGGCTGCCGCAGCGCCTGCAGCGGCAGGCCCTCAGCCCGCGGCTGGCCGACCACCTGCTGTCCGGGGCCGCCTGGTTCTTTCGCCGGCTGGAATGGGTGATCCGGCCCCGCATGCGCTGGGTGGGCGGGCGCCCCGGCCGCGTGCTGATGGGCGCCCTGGTCGCCGCCATGGCCATGCTGATGGTCATCCCGATCCCGCTCACCAACACCTTCCCCGCCATGGTCATCTTTCTGATCGGCATCGGCCTGACCGAGGAGGACGGGTTGTTTCTGGTGGGCGCCTGTCTGGTCGGGGGGCTGGCGGTGCTGCTGTATGCCGCGCTGGTGTGGGCGGTCATCGTCCATGGCCCGGAAGTCGTCACCACCATCAAGGACGCCATCCGGGCGGCGCTGTTCGCCGGTTAGGCGTGCGCGACGAACAGGCCGCAGGACAGCGGCGGCAGCAGCAGGGCCGACCGGTCCACGATCCGGAACAGCGGCCGCTGCAGGCGCGGCTGGCCCCAGCGTTCGGTGTCGGCCCACTGCTCGAAGGGTCCGAGGTCGAGCCCTTCAAACCGCAGCGTGCCGGGCTCGAAGGTCGGGTTGACCGCGAACAGCAGGCGCTCCGGACCGAGCGAGCGGTCCGCGTTGTAGACCATCCCGAACAGGCTGCCGGCCCGCGCCGTCAGGAAATATCCGCTTCCGGGAAAGCCGTCGAGGCGGGTCAGGCGGCCCAACGGGCCCAGCCGGAAGGAAATCCAGCGGCGGAAGTACTCGACGGTGCCGGAATACTCGGCCATGCGCGCGTAGGGGATGGCGTTGAGGTCGCCGCGCAGATAGGTGTTGTTGGCGCCGCCCTTGGATTTCAGCATGTCCATGCCGCTGGCCAGCATGGGAATGCCCAGCGACATCATCAGGATGCCGATCATCAGGTGGGTGCGGCGCCGGTCGGCCGCGGTCGGCCGCGTGCCGTCGTGGCGCGGGTTCTCGGTGATCCTGTCGATCCAGCAGCGGTCGTCGTGGGACTCGACGTAGTTGACGGTCTGGGCGGGAAAGCGGCTCCAATCCGGCCGGGAGCCCTGCATGAAGTGGGCCAGGCCGGCCGCGTCGGCGCGCAGGGTGAGGTACGCGCCCAGGTACTCGCGGTATCCATCATTCCACGACGCGAAGCCGGTGGCGCGCAGCTCCCGGGCGATGTGGCCGCGGAAGCTCCACGGCTCGGCGATGAGCACCACGCCGGGCTTGACCGCCTTGAGCCGCGGCTCCAGCCAGGCGAGGGTGTCGCGGCCGAGCAGCTCGGCGAGGTCGAAGCGGAACCCGTCCACGTCGCAGGCGCGCAGCCAATGGACCAGGCTGTCGAGGATGAGGCGGCGGGCCATGGGGGTGGAGGCGTCGAGGGTGTTGCCGCAGCCGCTGTGGTTCCGGTGGTTGCCGTCGCCGTCCAGCAGAAAATAGTATTCACGGTCCAGATACTGCAGGTGGTTGGGCTCGCCGACGTGGTTGTAGACGACGTCGAGCAGCACGGCGATCCCGCGGCGGTGGAAGGCGTGGACCAGCTCGCGGAACTCGGCGATCTGGGCGGGGCCGCGCGGGTCGGCGCAGTACTGGCTGGCCGGGGCGAAAAAGTTCACCGGCATGTATCCCCAGGCGTACTCGGCGCGCTCAACCGTGTCGAACAGGTGCACCGGCTGCAGCTCGACGGCGTTGACGCCGAGGTCCTTCAGGTAGAAGTCCTCGCTCTCGACCCAGCGGCGCAGTCCGGCGAAGCCGAGCCGCTCGTCCGGGCTCATCTCGACCGGGGCGTGGGCGGTGAGGTCGCGCACATGGGCCTCGGCGATGACCAGGTCGTGCCAATGCGGCACCGTGAACGGGACATGCGGGGCGGCGAGCGCCTCATCGGCGACCACGATCCCGGGCCCGTGCGGGCCGCAGGCCGCCCGGGCGTACGGGTCGAGCACGCGGAAGGTCCCGTCAAAGCCGCCGGCCTCGTTGGACGCCCATCCGGCCACCGTGTAGTAATAGTACCAGCCGTGGCGGTTGCCGTCGACGCGCGCCTCCCACACATGGCCGGCCCCGTTGCGCATCTCGACCGGCTCGCCCGGCGGGCCGTCCGGATGCTCGAACAGGTACAGCCGCACGCGGCGGGCGCGCGGCGCGAACAGCCGGAAGCGCGTGGAATCCCCCTCCACCAGGGCGCCGAGCGGTCCGTCCGCCTCGAGTTGCTTGAGGAAAAAGCCGGGGCCCATGCGGACGGCATCGATCCGCCCGTCCTGGCGGAAATACAGCAGCCGGCCGGCGCTCTCGCTGAGCGGCAGCGGCGTGGTGAAATGGAACAGATGGCGGCCCGTGCGCAGCGGGCTGAACAGGTAGTTCTTGATGCCGAACCCGTCCAAATGGGTGTTGGGGGTGTGCTCCGGCACCGGCAGCCAGTGCCCCTTGCCCGTGACGAACTTGAAGCTCTCGCTCCTTTCGGGGTCGAAGCGGCTGAGGGGCACCTGCAGCAGGAAGCAGGGCCTGCCGCGCAGTTCGCCGGGCGCCATCCGCCATGCCGGATCGCCGATGGCGCGCTGCCAGCCGTTGAAGCTGCCGGCCACGTAAACGCCCGCCTCCATGTCCACCCCGGCGGTTTGGCTGGCCGGCAGCACAAAGACGATAGCGCGGCCCTTGCCGTAGTAGCCGCCCTGCAGACCGAAGAGCGCGGGGTTGAGGCGCCGCACGTCCTTGAGCGGCAGCCGGTCCTCGCCCCACCACAGCTCGGGCAAGGAGCGCGCGGGCCAATCGCGCGAGAAGCTGGCCAGGCCGGAATTCAACGAGGTCCATGCGGCCCATGTGAGGTGCGTTTCCGCCTGCTGGGTGGCATCCATCGGGGGGCGGATTCTGGATGCGCCCGGGGTGAACGCAACCATGGATTCGCACGCCCCGCCGGCCTTGACTTCAAAAAGGCCGCCCCGTCACTGTGCCCGCATGGAGCCTTGCCCAAAGCCGCGCCTGCTGGTCGCCCTGTCGGGGGGCGTGGACAGCGCCGTGGCCACCTGGCAGGCGCTGCAGGCGGGCTGGAGCGTCGAGACCGCCTACATGAAGAACTGGATCAACGAGGAGGAGGTCTTCGGCCAGTGCCCCTGGCGGCAGGACATCGAGGACGCCCAGGCGGTGGCCGCGCACCTCGGCGTGCCGTTCCGCGTGCTCAACTTCATGGACGCCTACCGCGAACGGGTGGTGGCGTATCTGGTCGACGGCTACGCGCGCGGGCTGACGCCCAATCCGGACGTCATGTGCAACCGCGAGATGAAATTCGGCGTGCTGCTCGAATGGGCGCTGGCCAACGGCTTCGCCGCGGTGGCGACCGGCCACTATTGCCGCCGCGAGGACGGGCCGGACGGCCCGCGTCTGCTCGAGGGCGCCGACAAGGACAAGGACCAGAGCTATTTCCTGTGCCTGCTGCGGCCCGCCCAGCTCGCGCGGGCGGTCTTTCCGCTGGGCGACCTGACCAAGCCGCAGGTGCGGCGGCTGGCGCGCCGCATCGGCCTGCCCAACGCCGACAAGAAGGACAGCCAGGGCATCTGCTTCATCGGCAAGGTGCGCATCAACGACTTTCTGGAGAAATTCATCCCGGAGCGGCCGGGCCCGATCGTGGACCTCTCGGGGCGCGTGCTCGGCACGCACCGCGGCCTGCACCGCTACACGCTCGGGCAGCGGCGCGGCATCGGCGTGCCCTCCAACGCGGACAACGAGTTTTACGTGGTGGTGGGCAAGCGCCTCGCCACCAACGAGCTGGTGGTCGCCTTCGAGAGCTCCCGGCCGGCCGCCATCTGGCACGATAGCGTCACGCTGCACCAGATTTCCTGGCTGGTGCCGGAGCCGCCCGCGCAACCGGTCGACCTGCAGGTGCGGGTGCGCTACCGCGACCCGCGGGTGGCGGCCCGCTTCGAGCCGACCGCCGCCGGCGGCACGCTGCGCTTCGCCGAGCCGCAGCGGGCGCTGGCCCCCGGCCAGGTGTGCGCCCTGTACGACGGCGAGCGCGTCCTTGGCGGCGGGGTGTACCTCTAACCTTCCCACACTTTCGCGCGGGGCGGTCCGGACTCCGGCAACACCGCGTCGGCGGGCAGGCGCACCTCCATCTGGCGCCCGAGAAAGTCCAGCAGCAGGGCCACGCGCTGGCGCGCGTCCAGCGCGCCGGTGACGATCGCCTTCCAGTCGCGGAACGGGCCGGCGGTGATCCGCACCTCCTGGCCGGGCGCAAGGGCCGGCTCGGGAATCGCCTTGAGCTGCTCGGCGTCAAGCCGGGCGCGCAGCTCCGCGATGAAGCCGTCCGGAACGAGCGGCACCCGTTCGCCGAAGGCGACGATGTCGCGGATGCCGTGCACGGCGCGGATGCGCCGGTAATGCGCGGTGAGGTCGGCCTGCACGAACAGGTAGCCGGGAAACAGCGGCTCGATGAAACGGACCTTGCCGCGCCGCGTGTGCTTGGGATAGGCGATGCGCGGGCACAAGACCGGCAGCCCCAGCTCGCGCCGCAGCAGGTCCGCGGCAATGTGCTCCTTCTTCGGCAGGGCCTTGAAGCAATACCAGCCCGGCGGCGCCGCTCTCAAATCAGCCATGGTCGGATCCACTCCTACTCGTACTCGTACTCGTACTCCTACTCGTACTCCTACTCGTACTCGTACTCGTGCTCGCACTCGTACTCGCACTCCCCATAATCCATTTCGATGCCATACAAATTTTGTTTATGCGGCCCTGCTGTGAGTACGAGTAGGAGTACGAGTAGGAGTACGAGTAGGAGTACGAGTACGAGTAGGAGTACGAGTAGGAGTACGAGTACGAGTAGGAGTAGGAGCAGGGATTGGGGGACTCATGGCTTGCGGATACGGAGGACGGCGGTCTCGTTGGTGCGCTGCACCAGCAGGACGACTTCCGCCGCGGCCGGGTCGGCCAGGACGGTCTCCATGCGGTCGATGGCCTCGTCGTAGTCGCGGACCGGCCGGCCGCCGATTTCCTGGACCCAGTCGCCGGGCTGGACGTTGCCGGCCGCGGCGGGACTGTTGGGCCGGATGAAATTGACGATGACGCCGCGGAGCTGCCGGTGGTCCTCCCGGCGCTGGATGCTGTCGGCGGTGAGGAATTCGCGCAGGGTCAACCCGATGCGGTCAAAGTACTTGCGCCGGGCCTCGCGCAACTGGGTCGGGGCGCGCTCCGGAACGACCACCACCTCGAGTTCCTGGTCGCCGCGCAGCACCGTCAACGGCAGCGGCTGGCCGATGGCGGACAACAGCAGCTCGCGTTCAAAGTACAGTTGCAGCACGGAATCGGGCTTGAGGCGCGGGATGCGGGTGCCCTTGATGGCGACCACAAAATCGCGGTCCTGGAGGCCGGCGCGGGCGGCGGGGGTGTCCGGGAGCACCTCGCTGATGATGACCACCCCCTGCCCGGTAAGGCCCAGGAACCGCGAGGTTTCCTTGTCGAGCGGCTGGGTGCCGGAGATGCCGATCCACGGGCGCCGGTGTTCGAGCGGATGGGACGGCACCCGGGCCAGCACCTCCTGCAGAAACGGTTCCGCCAGCAGAAACATGTGGGTCTCGTCCGGGTTGCGGATGTTGGCGCGGAAGAATTCGCTGCCGATCCAGAAATCGCGCTCCATCGGAAGGGAGCGGCCGGCCCAGCCGGCCAAGCGGCCGTCGTCGAGAAAGACCGGGCCGCCGGGCACGGCGACCTCGCTGGTGGCAAAGCCGGTCGGCATCGGCAGGTTCTGCACGGTCGACAGCTTCCCTTCGCGGTAATAGGTGATGTAATCCAGCGTTCCCGGGGTCATGCAGACGCCCCACACGGTCTCGCCGATTTCCGGCACCCCGGGCGGATAGTCGAGTATCGGGCGCAGCCACGGTCCGGCGGCATCCATGTCGCGGATGCGGAGGTAATGCCAGCCGTTGACCCAATCCTGGCCGACATAATCGGCGCTGAACCCCTCACCGACCGGGTTGTCGGACGGGTACACCCGCAAATCCTTGAAGGTGTCGGGCGGCATCCATTCCGGAAAGACGTTGGGCAGGCACACCATCAGGCCGTCGGCGGTCAGCAGCAGGCCGATGCCCTCGCCGGCCTGCCGGTCCACCTCGCGCTCGATGTAGTATTCCACAAAGGCAAGGGTGCGGGCCCGCTCCAGAAACTGCTCTTGGCGCGACGGCCGGGGCGCGTCCGGTGTCGTGGCGCGCAACGGCCCGGCGGCGCCGAGGACGCCGAGCGCCAGGACAATCACAATGATGGGCTGCATGCGGGCCAATTAGGGCGGGTTTGCCGCGGCTGGCAACCCCCGAGCGGCGGATTCGGGGAGCGGCCGAACACCCTTGCCATGGCAAAGCCGGTCGCCGTAAACCATTTGCCGCAAGCCTCTCCTGCCGAACATGTCCTTGCCCTCGACCCGCGCCCTCATCGCCAAGTACAACCGCCCCGGGCCACGCTACACGTCCTATCCGACCGCGCTGCAATTTGTGCCGGTGGAGGAGCCCTTGAGCCTCTTTGAGGAGACCCGCCGCGCGACCGTCCCCCTGTCGCTGTACTTTCATCTGCCGTTCTGCGAATCGCTGTGCTGGTTCTGCGCCTGCACCACGGTGATCACCTGCAGCCGTGAGCGGGCCGACCGTTACCTGGACGCGCTCGAGCGGGAAATGGACCTGACCCTGCCGCTGCTCAACCTCGGTGCGCGGCAAGTCATCCAATTGCATTTCGGCGGCGGCTCCCCCAGCTTTCTCACCGCCCGTCAGCTCGACCGCCTGTGCAGCGCGATCCGGGCGCGCTTTCCGATCGCCCCCGACGCCGAACGCTCCGTGGAGCTGGACCCGCGCACGCTGGACGCCGAAAAGGTTGCGGTGCTTGCCCGGCACGGCTTCAACCGCGCCTCGTTCGGGGTGCAGGACGTCGACCCCGGCGTGCAGCAGGCGGTGCACCGGATTCAGCCGGACGCCCTCAACCGGCAATGCGTCGAATGGGTGCGGGCCGCCGGGATCGCGGGGCTGAACATCGACCTCATCTACGGCCTGCCGCGGCAAAGCGTGGCCTCGTTCCGGCGCACGCTCGAGACCGTGCTGGCGTATCAGCCGGACCGGCTGGCGGTGTTCAGCTACGCGCACGTGCCGTGGGTGGCCCCGGCCCAAAAAATCCTCGAGCGCGCCACCCTGCCCGATCCCGAGACCAAATTCGCCATGCTGATCGAGACCATCGAGATGCTGACGGGCAACGGCTACGTCTACATCGGCATGGACCACTTTGCCCGCGCCGGCGACGAGCTGGCCCGGGCGCTGGCCACCGGCGGACTGCACCGCAACTTCCAGGGCTACACGACCAAGGCCGGTTCCGAGCTGTGCGGCTTCGGCATGTCCTCCATCTCCCAAAACGACCACGCCTACCGCCAGAACCACAAGGAGCTCGACGATTGGCACGCGGCCATCGCGGCCGGGCGCCTGCCCGCGCACAAGGGCTACCGCCTGACCGCCGAGGACCGCCTGCGCCGCGACGTGATCATGCGCATCATGTGCTCGGGACGGATCGTGTACGAGGATTTCAACGTCAGCCACGGCATCGACTTCAAGGAGCACTTCCGCGACGCCTTGGCCGCCCTGCAGGAGCCTGCCGCCGACGGGCTGGTGGAATTCCGCGACGACGGCTTTGCGGTGACCGCGCGCGGCCGCCTGCTGCTGCGCAATCTCGCCATGCCCTTCGACGCGTACCTGCAGGCCGGCCCCGGCCGTCACGCCAAAACGATATGAACCCCGCGAACGAGACAACCTCCGGACCCCTCCCCCACCCCTGCGATGCCGTTGTCATCGGCGGCGGCATCACCGGGCTGGCCACCGCGCACGCGCTCGCCCGCACGGGCCGCCGGGTGCATGTGCTCGAAAGCGCGCCGCGGCTGGGCGGCGCGGTGATCACGGAGGACCGGGATGGCTTTCTGTGCGAGGGCGGCCCCAACTCGATGCTGGTCAAGTCGGCGGAAGTGTGGCGCTTCATCGAGGAACTGGGGCTGGGCGGTGAGCGGGTCGAGGCCAACCCGGTCGCCAACAAACGCTTTCTGGTGAAGAACGGGCGCATGGTGGCGCTGCCCCAATCGCCGTTGGGCGGCATCACCACCCCCCTCTACACGCCGGTCGAGAAGCTGCGGCTGCTCGCCGAGCCGTTCATCCGCCGCTCCGCGCTGGACGACGAGTCGGTCACCGCGTTCGTCACCCGCCGCATGGGCCGCGCCTTCCTCGAGTACGGCATCTCGGCGCTGGTATCCGGCATTTTCGCCGGCGACCCGGACCGGCTGTCGCTCCGCCACGCCTTCCCCAAGGTGTGGAATCTGGAGCAAACATACGGTTCGCTGATCGGCGGCGCCGTGAAGCTCAAGCGCGCGCGCAAGCGCCAAGGGATTGTGCCGTTCAAAAGGCGGATCATTTCTTTCCGCGCCGGCCTGCGCCGGCTGACGGAGGCGCTCAGCCGCTGCCCCGGGATGGCGATCACCACCCGGGCCGCCGTGACGGCCATCAGCCGGACCAACGGCACCTGGCGGGTCAACGCGGCCACGCCGGACGAAAACCTCGCGTTGCAGGCCGGCACGCTCGTGGTGGCCACACCCTTGGCCGCCTATCCCACATTGCCGTTCCCGGAAGAACTGAAGGGGCGCATCGCGGCCCTGCCGGCGGTGGACCATCCGCCGCTGTCGACCCTGGTGCTGGGCTACCGGCGCGAGCAGGTGGCGCACCCGCTGGACGGCTTCGGGGTGCTGATGCCGCGCCTCGAACAGCGCTTCTCGCTCGGCTGCATCTTCTCGAGCACCCTGTTTCCGGGCCGGGCCCCGGAGGGCATGGTGTCCCTCATGTGCTTCATCGGCGGGGTCCAGCAGCCCGACAACGCCCGCCTGCCGACCCCGCAACTGGTCGAGGCCACCGTGCGCGACCTCGCCCCGCTGCTGGGCCTGCGCGGCGACCCGGTGTTGCATGCCCACACCTTTTGGCCGCTTGCCATTCCCCAGTACAATGTCGGCTACGCGCAGTTCCTGGACGGCCTTGCGGCCATCGAGCGCGACTTCCCCGGCCTGCATCTGCGCGGCAATTTCCGCGGCGGCCCGGGCCTGTCCGACTGTCTCGACAACGCGCTCCAATTCGCCGCCAACATGGCCTGAGGCAGGGCTGGAATTTATTCCAGCCCCAGAATCTCGGCGCCGATGCGGTCGGCGAGCAGCCGGCCGGGCGCGGTCAAACGCAGGACACCGTCGTTGAGCTCGGCCAGCCCTTCGGCGACCAGGCGCGCTTGGAACTCCGGCCAGCGGGCCGGCAGGGCGCCGGGAAACCGCCGCTCAAGGGCGTGCAAGTCAACCCCTTCATTCATGCGCAGGCCGAAGATCAGCGCGTCCTGCGCCAACACCGCCGGGGTCAGGTCCATCTCCTCAGCATGGCGGCCCGGGCCGCCGGCCAGCCCGGCCAGCCATTCGTCGAGGGAATGGGGCTCGGTCCAGCGACGCCAGGCGAACTGGCTCGAGGCGGACGGCCCGTAGCCGAGCCATTCCTGCATGCGCCAGGTGGCGAGGTTGTGCCGGCAGGCATGGCCGGGACGGGCAAAGTTGGAAATTTCATACTGGGCGAATCCATTCCGGCCGAGAATTTCCCATGCCGCCTCGAAGAAGGCGGCCTCTTCGTCGGGCTGGCGGCGGCGCACCTGGCCGCGCTGCAGCCGCAGCCACAGGGCGGTGTCCTCCTCGAAGGTCAGGCAGTAGGTGGACACGTGGGCCGGGCGGGCGGCCAGCGCGGCGCGCAGGTCCGCCTCCCATGCGGCGAGACTCTGGCCGGGAATCGCGAAAATCAGGTCGAGGTTGAAGTTGGCAAACCCCTCGCGGTGCAGCAGCTCCACGGCGCGGTGCACCTGTTCGAGCGCATGGACCCGGCCCAACGCCTCCAGCAGGGCGGGTTGGAAGCTCTGCACGCCCAGCGAGATGCGGTTGACCCCGAGCCCGCGCAGCACCCGCAGTTTGTCGGCCTTGACCGTGGCCGGGGCCATTTCCACGGTCCATTCCTCGGGGACGACTCCGCCGTTTGCGCCCAGCATGGCCCGCCCGAGCCGCTCGAGGTCCCCGGCCGGCAGCAGGCCGGGAGTGCCGCCGCCCCAGAACGCCGTGCGGGCCGGGCGCGGCGGCGGCCGCCGCGCCAGCGCCGCCTCCATCCCCGCCAAGAAGCGCAGCAGTTCCTCGCGGCTGGGCGCCTCCTGGTAGAAATGGCAGAAATCGCAGGACCGGGCGCAAAAGGGCACATGCAGGTACAGCCCCAGCTCCAAATCCCCCGGCCGGGACGGCGCGCCGGCCGCACACGCGGTTAAGGCTCGCTCATTCAAGGATTTCGCCTTTTTCTTGCAGTTTCAAAAGTTGTGACCTTGCTTGAGCGCTTTCCTCTCATGAAGAACTCCGCCATACGCAATTCCGTTCTGGTGTCGGCCGTCCTGCTTCTGCTGACGGGGTGCACCTCCACCGTTTTCCAGGATTTCACCCCGGCGCGCATTCCCCAGAACCCGTCCGGCATCTACACCTTCAGCTTCACCGGCCGCATCCCGACCAGCAACCGCATCGCGGGCTCCGAACGCGCCCAGATCGTCATCAACAACGAGACCTACGACATGGTGCGGGTGCGCCCGGACGAGCTCACCTTCACGTTCGACTACAAGATTCCGCCCGGCATCAACGAGGTGCGCTACTATTACGTGCTGTCGTGGGACTACAACCTCGGCCCCAAGGTGCGCACGGCGACCCGCTACAGCACGGCCGAAACCGGCAAGGTCTTCCAATCCGTGCTGATCAATCGCTACCCGATCCAGCTCGTGAACGACCGCGGCCCCGCCGGCGCGGCCATTCCGATTGTCGGGACCGGCTTCACCGCCCAGGATGTCGTGGTGGTCGGCAGCACCGAGGCGCTGACCACCGTGCATTCCCCCAATTCCCTTGAGTTCATCGTCCCCGCCATCCCGGCCAATCAAACCTACCGGGTGGTCGTGCGCACCGGGTCCGGCGACCTTGTGGCCGGCAATTTCCGCGTCGACGAGGCGGCCCTGCGCGTCCAGCCGCGCGCGCTGTCGCTGCGCCGCGGCCAGACCGACTTCCTGATCATCGAACTGGACAACCCGGCCCCGCTGGGGGGACTGCTCATCGACGCCCGCACCGATGTCCCCCGCTCCGTGATCATGGCCGAGATCGTGGTCCCCGAGGGCGCCCGCTCGGTCAATGTCAACGTCACGGGCGGGGAGCCGGGAGCCGGAGTGCTGGTCCTGACCGTCCCCGGCTACGCGCCGGTGCGCATCCCGGTCAGCGTGAATTGAGCTTGCGCACCCGCCGACTCTTTCTCCACACCCTGCACCCGCATGAGAGACGATTACATCAAAGCCGCCCAAAAGGTCATTCCCGACCCCAACATCCTGATCAATGTGGTGTCGCGGCGGGTCAAGCAGCTCAAATATGGGCAGCGTCCGCTGGTGGAATCGCTCGAGCGGCTCACGCCCGAGGACACCGCCCTGCGTGAAATCATCGAGGGCAAGATTACCTACGAGCTCCACGACCCCGAAACGGAACGGTCTGAATCCTGAGCCGCAAAAAGGACCAGCAACGCTTCCGTGAGGTGCGCAACACGCGCGCCGAACGGGATTATTTCATCGACGAGACGCTCGAGGCCGGGATTGTCCTGCGCGGCACCGAGGTGAAATCCATCCGCCAGGGGATGGTGCAGCTCAACGAGGCCTTCGTGCGGATCGACAAGGGCGTGCCCATCCTCTACCACGCCCACATCGCCGAGTACACATTCGGCACCAGCGCCAACCACAACCCCTACCGGCCGCGCAAATTGCTGCTCAACAAGCGCGAACTCCGCCGCTGGGAGCAGGCGATCCAAAGCGGCGGACGCACCATCATCCCCTTGCGCCTGTACTTCGTCAAAGGGCTGGTCAAGGTCGAACTGGCCCTGTGCACCGGCAAAAAACAGTATGACAAGCGCGAGGACCTCAAGCGCGAGGTCGAGCTGCGCGAGGCCCAGCGCAGCGTCCGCCACCGCTCGTAGCAACCGGGCACGCGGGGAGCGCTCGCGGAGGCGCGGAGGCCACGGGGATTTTTGAAATATGCCATGCCGCCGCGCCCCAGTGGCCCTGTGCGAAAAAGCAGCGCCGCCATCCCCGATGCCGCCCGCCCTGCAGATCATCCTCTTCCAGCCGGAGATTCCACAAAACACCGGCAATGTCGGCCGGTTGTGCGCCTTCACCGGGGCGCGGCTCCATTTGATCGGCCCGCTCGGGTTCTCCCTCGACGACCGCCACCTGCGCCGCAGCGGCCTCGACTACTGGCACCACCTCGACGTCCACTACCATCCCGACTGGACCGCGTTCCGCGCCGCGCCCGATAGTCCCAAGCGAATATGGCTGTTCACCACCCACGCCACGCGCTGCTTTTGGTCCGTGCGATTCATGCCGGGCGACGGCCTGCTGTTCGGCAATGAGGGCCATGGCGCGCCCGGCTGGCTGCACGCCGAAATCGGCCCTGAGCACCGCCTCACCATCCCGCGTTTCCATCCCGAGCCGCTCCGCTCGCTCAACCTCTCCACCGCCGTCGGCATCGCCGCCTACGAGGCCCTCCGGCAGTGGCACCATCCATAATCCTACTCGTACTCCTACTCGTACTCGTACTCGTAATCACATTCCTTCTCGAGCCGCCTTGTTAGGAGCAGGAGTACGAGTACGAGTACGAGCAGGAGTACGAGTACGAGTAGGAGTACGAGGAGGAGAAGAGGAGGAGGGTTGTGGTTTGGGGTTTGACCTGGGCGGGAATGCTCCCTAATCCCCTGTCCGATAACGTTATGCAGTGCCCCAAATGCGGAACCAAGGACACCCGGGTGATCGACTCGCGGGTCTCCAGCAGCGGTTTGGCGATCCGCCGCCGCCGCGTCTGCCAAAACTGCGGCTACCGGTTTTCAACCACCGAGGAAATCGTCCGCGAGGACTTCTTTGTCATCAAGAATGACGGCCGGCGCGAACCCTTCGACCGCACCAAGCTGCTGCGCGGCATCCAGCACGCCGTGCAAAAGCGTCCGGTCGACAGCGAGCAGATTGACATGCTCATCGCCGACGTGATCGCCGACCTGGAAGCCGAATATGACACGGAAGTCCCCTCGCGCGCCATCGGCGAACGGGTCATGGCCCGCCTCAAGAATATTGACCAGATCGCCTACGTGCGTTTCGCCAGCGTCTACAAGCAATTCCGCGACATCGATGAGCTCGCCAAGGAAATCGACTCCTTGCAGCGCGAGTCCTGAGCGTCACTGGAGCGAGGACCTCGCCCGGCTCCATTGCCTGCAAGCGCTCTTTCCGGACTGGACCGGCGGCGACCCGTTCCTGCTGCGCCAGATCAAGGCCTCCATCGAGGACTCCATGCGCAGCCAGCCGGACACGGAGGACACTTTTGAGTTGTTTTCCGCCTTGGCCGCCTGCCTGCGCCACCAGGCCCCCAACCCGGCGCCCGCCACCCACGCCTTCATCCGGCTGGATTTCTCCAACCGCACGTGGGACCCGCTGTTCGTCCGGCAGGACATCATCCGCCAACTCAAACGGCATGCCGGCACCGACCACATCTTTCTGCTGGTTCGCGGCCTGCGCAAGGCCCTGTTCCCCAACGCCCGCTACCAGACCCGCGCCCGCACCGAGGCCTTCCTCGACGCGACCCGCTTCATCGACCAGCTCGCCCTTCGCTGGTCGACCCCCTCGTCCCGCATCCACCTGCTGTATTTGTAGCCCCCACGCCGTTTTCTTCTTGCGAGGACTGTCTCAACAGCGTCGAATGGGGCGCGGATGAATGCACCGGAAGCCACGCCGCAAGCGATTGCCGCCGCCCGCGATACCTTCAAGGCCTACCTTGGCCGCAAGGGGTTGCGGGTGACCGGCCAACGGCTGGCGATTTTTGAGGCGGCCATCCGCCAGCGGGACCACTTCACCGCGGAAGAGCTGCTGGTGCAGGCGCGGGCCATGGACCGCTCGGTGTCGCGGGCGACCGTGTACCGGACCCTGCCGATTCTGACCGAAAGCGGGCTGGTGCGGGAAATCGACGTCGGGCGCGACTACAAATTTTACCTGGCCAGCCATGGCAAACGCATCGACCAGGCGCAGGTGGTGGACATCGAGAACGACAAAATCTACGAGATCGACGCGCCGTTTCTGGGCTGGTATGCGCGCACGATTGCGGAGAAGTTGGGGCTGGAGGCGGTCAGCCAGCGGCTGCAGGTGCAGGCGCGTCCGCTGCGGGCGGGCCGGGAGGGAGCGAGCGCATGAGTGGGGACCACGAGTTTGAAATCGGGTTTTATGAGAGCCTGTTGCGGCGCGATGGGGACGACCTCGCGGTAATGGAGCTGCTGGCCGATCTGTACACCAAAGCGGGCCGCATTGACGACGGGCTGGCGCTGGACCTGCGGATTGTCCAGATGGCCCCGGACGATCCGGGCAGCCACTACAACCTGGCCTGCAGCCTTGCGCTGAAACGGCGCCTCGCCGAGGCCTTGGCGGCGCTGCGCACCGCGATCGCCAAGGGGTATCGGGACTTTGACTGGATGCGCAAGGACCCGGACCTTGCGAACCTGCGTGCCGACCCGCGCTTTGCCGAGCTGCTGGCCGAGCCGGAAGCCGCTTCGGAATGATTGGCGACGCCCTGCCTGCCCTGCCATGAGCAGCCTGTCCCTGCCCTTTGAACCGCAAGTGTTCGCCCCGCGTGCCGCGCCGGAGCCGCTGACGCCGCTGCAGGAGGAAATCCTCGAGCTGAAGCGCCGGCGCAACGCGGTGATTCTCGCCCACAACTATCAGATCGAGCCGATCCAGCGCGTGGCCGACTTCCTTGGGGACTCCCTCGGGCTGGCCTACGCGGCCGCCGCCTCGACCGCCGACGTGATCCTCTTCTGCGGCGTGCATTTCATGGCGGAGACCGCCAAGATCGTGAACCCCGGCAAAAAGGTCATCCTGCCCGATCTCGAGGCCGGCTGCTCCCTGGCCGACTCGTGCCCGGCCGACAAGCTGGCCGCATGGCAGGAGGCGCACCCGGGTGTCTACACGATGGCCTACATCAACTGCTCGGCCGCGGTAAAGGCGCGCAGCGACCTGATCTGCACCAGCGGCAACGCGGTCAAGTTGGCGCGCCGCGTGCCGGCGGACCGGGAAATCCTGTTCGTGCCCGACCAGAACCTGGGCGCCTGGGTGGCGCGCCAGACCGGCCGCCCCATGCACCTGTGGCCGGGCAGCTGCTACGCCCATGTGCTGTTCACGGCCCGCGCCCTCGAGGCGGTGCGCCGGCGGTTCCCAGACGCGCCGGTGGTCGCCCACCCCGAATGCACCGAAGCGGTGCGCGACCTTGCCGACGCGGTGTGCAGCACCGAGGGCATGATCCGCTTCTGTCGCGAGACGCCCGCCACCCGTATCATCGTCGTCACCGAGACCGGCATGATCCACCGCCTGCAGCGCGAAATCCCCGACAAGACCTTCATCGCCGGGCCGACCGAGCGCTGCGCCTGCAACGAGTGCCGCTTCATGAAGCGCAACACCCTCGAGAAGGTGCGCGACGCCCTGCGCGACCTCGCCCCCGAGATTGTCCTCGAGGAGTCGCTGCGCCAGCGCGCCGCCATTCCCCTCCAGCGCATGCTCGAGTGGAGCCGGGAATAGCGCCGGGCGGCCCCCCGGCAAACAAGCGGCATAATTGAATCGCATCCTGAAGGGATGCCACGGCTGCAAACCCTGGCGGTTGGGTGTGTCAATTTCCGCAAAAAGGGCCGGGCCATGCCGGGCGTCTTCCCATGTCCATTGGGCTCAGGCACCCATGCGCTCCGCATGGATCTTCAGCCCGAGCGCGTTGATGACCTTGAGGACCGTATCAAACCCGGGTGCTCTCTCAATCCTGGCAGACCGCCGATTGCACAGAGCTTGACATATTGCCGTAAATTCCGTAATTACGGCATCCATGAAAACAACCGTGATCATGCGTGACGATTTGGTTCGGCGGGCAAAGGCGCGGGCCGCCCTGCGCGGCCAATCTTTGAGCCGCTACCTGGAGGAGAGTCTGGAGCGCGCGCTAAGGGAGGATGAAAAGGCCCACGTCACCGTTGCCGAATGGATTGATGCCCTTCCCAAGATTTCCAAGTCGGCCGCGCGCGATCTCAAGACGGCCCTGGCGAAGGAGGATTTCCGGCAAATTGATGAGGAGATGTGGCAATGATCCTCGACACGAATGCGTTGTCCGCGTTGGTGGAAAGGGACGCGGGCTTGATCCGGTGCATCCAATCGGCGCCGCGCCTGTGCGTCACGCTGATCAGTCTTGGCGAATTCCACTACGGGATAAGCCAATCCCGTAAAGGAGCGGAACTGGCTGCCTGGCTGGAAGCCTTCCTTGGCGGGACCGAGGTCTTGGCGCCGGCCCTGTCCACCTTGCCGCACTATGCGGACATCCGCCGCGAATTGAAACTGGCAGGAACCCCGATTCCGGCAAACGACTGTTGGATCGCGGCGCTGGTCAGGGAGCACAAAATGCCGATTGTCAGCAAAGACCAGCATTTCGATAAGGTTGGCGGCATTCGGCGTCTGGAGTGGTAGCTGCAAAACGCGACTCTCCAGCTGTCCACGGTCGAGAGAATCCCGGCCGCGAAACGCCTGGAAAACGCAAGGATTGGCGGAGAACCAGGAAAAACCGGTTACCCCGGTTCCTCGGCGCCCGCCTGCGCGCCGCGGGCTTCGCCTGGCGCCTCGAGGACGGTGCCGAAGAGCAGCTCGAGGACCTGGCGGCCGCCGCTGCCGAGGCGCACGGCCTTGCCTTGGCGGCGGGTGATCTGGCGGCACTGGAATTCCTGCAGGGCGGCGGCGTTGACGGCGACGACGGCGGCCTCGCCGGGCTGGCGGGGGCCGTTGAGCTGGTCGGCACGCAGGGGCTTGAAGGCGAGCGGCAGGCCCCACGCGGCGAGGGTGATCTCCCAGCCGGCACGCTCGGGCTCGGCACAGCCGGCCAGCTCGAGCGCGGGGTGGCGGCGCAGGAACTCGGGATAGCGGTCGGTCTTGAAGTGGATGACCAGACCGGGCGGGAGCTGCAGGAGGTAGGCGAGCGGGCTGTCGGCACGGCCGTCATGGAAGGCGCGGAAGTAATCGAGCGGGTCCCAGCCGCGCAGGTTCAGGCCGTTGAAATTGCCGTGGCGGTTGGGGGTCTCGTAGCGCTGGCGCCGGTACCACGCATCGAAGTCGCCGCCGAGGCGCAGGCCGGTCTCGAGGTGCAGGTGGGCGCGCTCGCGCGGGATGGCATAGCCGCCGGCGGTGCGGCCCATGACGCCGAGCGGCTCCCCGGCCTTGACGCGCCGGCCGGGCGCGAGGCCGGGCGTCACGGAGGCAAGGTGCGCGTAGAGCGTGTAGATGGCAAGGTCGAGCTGGGGGTGCTCGAGCACGACATAGCGGCCGTAGCTGCTGTCGCCCGGCCGGTCATTGACATGGACGACCACGCCGTCGTGGATGGCGGTGACCGGGTCGACCGCCTCGCCGCGGCGGCGCGGCAGCACGGGGGCGAGGTCCAGCCCCTCGTGGAAGCGGTTGCCGTTGTTGCGGACGCAGCCGAACAGCCCCGAATCCGGTTCGCCCGAGGCCGTCGGCTGGACGAACTCCGCGTGGGGACGCTCCGGGGGCGGCGTGCCGCCGGGGACCGGCCACAGCGGAGCGCCCGCGTGCAGGGTGAGCGAAAAGGCGGCAGCAACAACAGCGGCGGCGCGACGGCGGTTAAAACGACTGCAGGACATGGTGGATGTTGGCGAAGTAGTCGGCGACATACGGACGGGCGGCGAGGAGGTAGAGCAGCGCGCCGGCGGCGAGCGCCGGCCCGAAGGGGATGTGCCGGGATTGCCCGGGCGGCTGGCGCCGCAGCCACGGCCAGCAGACGGCCAGCAGCAGGCAGCCGAGCACCGCGCCGCCGAAGAACGCGAACACGGCCCCCTGCCAGCCGCAGAAGGCGCCGATGGCCCCCATCAGCTTCACGTCGCCGAAGCCCATCGCCTCCTTGCGCAGCAGCAGCTCGGCCACCAGCGCCACCCACAGGATCAGGCCGGAGCCGAGGAGCGCTCCCTGCAGCGCGGCGATCGCCCCGCGCAGGGCGTCCAGCACGAACAGCCCCGAGCCGCCCGCCCCGTGTATTGACGGGACCATGACGCTGAGGGCCATGCCGGCGATGAAGCCGCCGACCGAGAAGCGGTCGGGGATTTCCATGGTGTCGAGGTCGATGAAGGCCGCCGGGATCATCAGCCCGGCGAACACCATCCACACCACGCCGTCGGGCCAGCCGCCCACGCGCCACAACCCGAGGAACAGCAGCGCGGTGCCGGCCTCCACCAGCGGGTAGCGGAAGCTGAAGCGCTCGCCGCAGCGGCGGCAACGCCCGCGCAGGAGGAACCAGCTCAGCACCGGGATGTTGTCGTACCAGGCGATGGGCTGGCCGCACTTGCACTGGGAGCGCGGCCGCACCACCGACTTGCCGGCCGGCAGGCGGTAGATGACCACGTTGAGAAAGCTCCCCACGCAGGCGCCCACGACGACCACCACCACATCGAAATACAGTCGGATGATCAGTTCCTCGTTCATCACTTGAATGCAATGGGTCCGGGAATACATCTCACGAGGCCACAACGGCACAAGGCCAAAGCCCTCTGTTGCCCCCGTGTCTTTGCGCGCGCTTCCATGCGTTCAGCGCTTGGCGCGGGCGGCCAGCTCCTGCTCGGCGGCGCGGCGCATGGTGGCGGCCGGCGCCGGCCGGCCGGTCCAGATTTCAAGGCTGCGCGCCCCCTGCCAGGCCAGCATGGCGAGGCCGTCGGCGTATGGCGCGGCGGCCGCGGCGCAGGCGGCGGCAAGGGCGTTGCGCGCGCCGTAAGTGGTGTCGTAGACGACCAGGTCCGGACGCAGCCATGCCGGATCGACCGGACTGGGGTCGGTCGCCTTGAGGCCGAGCGAAGTGGCATTGATCAGGATGGCGCCCGTGCCGGGCCGGTCGGGCGCCCCCTCCGGCTGGAAAAACCGGCAACGGCCGCCCGCAAGGCCGGGTTGGGAGCGCAACTGCTGCTCGAGGGCGCGCAGCCGCTCCAGGCCGCGGTTGACCACGGTGAGCCGCCGGCAGCCGGCCTGCAAACAGGCCACCGCGATGCCGCGCGCCGCCCCGCCCGCGCCGAACAGCCACACGTCGGCGCCGGCCAGCGACCGCTGAAAGCATTCCGCCAGCGCCTGGACGATACCGTAGCCGTCGGTGTTGGTGCCGCGGTAGCCGCCGGGCGTGCGCACAAGGGTGTTGACCGCTCCCATGGCGCGGGCGGTGGCGTCGGCCTCCGCGACCAGCGCCAGCGCGTCGACCTTGTGGGGCAGGGTCAGGTTGATGCCCGCGACCCCGGCGGCATGCAGCACAGCCAAGGCCCGCGGCAACTCCCCGGCCGGCACATGCACCGCCTCATAGCGCCATTGCGCCAGCTCGGGCCACTGGCGGGCCATTTCCGCGAGCGCGGCATTGTGCATGGCCGGGCTGAGGGAATGGGCCACCGGGTCGCCGAGCACCACCAGCCGCCGGCCCGCGGGGGCGGCAAGGGCCAGGTGCTCGAGGGTGTGCGGCAGCATGGCGCGCTCAGGCCTGGCTGTGGCGCCGCCGGGTCTCCTCGAATTCCCGCACGAACCCCCGGAAACGGTTGGCCCAGCCGGGCTGGCCACGGCCCTCGAAGTGCCCGACCAGATTGCGGCAGACCCGGCACAACACCTCGCCCACCGGCAGCGGAGCGATGTGGTGAAAATCCGGCGCCACATGCTGGCGGAGCAGGATTTCCGCGACCTGCTCGACCGTGCGGAAGCGCCCGCGCTCAAAGGGGTCGATGAACAGCGGCTGGCGGCCCTGGAAGCAGCCGACCAGAAAGTGCCCCGGCAGCCCGATTGGCTCCAGCTCGAGCCCCAGGCGCTGGCCGACCAGGATGTAGACGGCCGAGAGCGTCACCGGCAGCCCCTTGCGGCGGCGCAGCACCGCCTCGAGGCAGCTGTTGAGCGGGTCCTCGTAATCCTCGATGTTGCCCCGGAAACCGTACTCGTGGAACAGCACGCGGTTGAGCAGCTTGCACTGCTCGCGCGGCGGCATGGGCGGCACCCCGAGCTCGCGGCAGCGCGCCGCCAGCATGTCCAGCATGCGGCGGACGGCCGCCACGTCCACCCGCGGGCTGACCACCCGGTTGATCAGCAGCAGCCCGGTTTCCAATTCGTAGCGCAGGCTGCGGATGAAATCCACAAACTGGCGGGCCGGATCGGGCGCGGCGAGCTGGTCCAGCATGCGCTCCGCGTGCATCCGGCGCTCGCCCCCGCCGGTGCGCACCACCCGGCGCAGGATCGCCACACCATGGGCGCCCAGCCGGCCGAATTCCTCCAGCAGGGCCTTTTGGACTACCGGCGACGGGTCCTCCAGCAACTCGACCAGAGCCCGCTCGCGGTCCTGACTGACCCCATGTTCCGCCATTGCCTTCATGTGAATTCCTTTTCCCCACCCCATCAACAGAATTCCACCCCTCGATTCAGCCATGCCCCCTGCCAAGAATTGGGCTTGCATTCCGGAAGCCCCCCCCTTTAGCTGCGCGCTTTTTCCCATGAAAGCGACCATCAAGACCCAAGGCAGGCAATTCACGGTGCAGGAGGGCGACGTGCTCTTTGTCAACCGCTACCCGAACACCGCGAGCGGGGACACCGTGACCATCGACACCGTGCTGGCCGTCGGCGAGGGTGAGTCCATGCGGGTCGGCACGCCGCTGGTCAGCGGCGCCGCCGTCACCGCCAAAATCCTGGAAAACAAGCGCGGCCAGAAGGTGCGGGTGTTCAAGAAGAAGCGCCGCAAGGGCTATCGCAAGACCCGCGGCCACCGCCAGGAGCTTTCCGTGATCAAAATCGAGTCCATCACCGTCTAACCCTTCAACCCCCTCTTTGTCATGGCACACAAGAAAGGTCAGGGCACCAGCAAGAACGGCCGCGACAGCGCCAGCAAGCGGCTCGGCATCAAGCGCTACGACGGCCAGAACGTGCTGGCGGGCACCATCCTGGTGCGCCAGCGCGGCACCCGGTTCCATCCGGGCCGCAATGTCGGCATCGGCTCCGACTTTACCCTGTTTGCGCTGCGCGACGGCATCGTGAAATGGGAGGCGGCCAAGCGGCGCGTCCAGGTGCTGGCCGAAGCCTGAGTCCAGCCGCAGATTGAATTCTTTCCAGCCGGGCCGCCCGCGGGCAGCCCGGCTTTTTTTTGGGCCTCGCTATTTCGAGTGGGTAACCGGCGCGGTGCGCTGCACAGGCGCGTAGCGCCGCCGCGAGCGTAGCCGTGGGTGATCCCGGCGAGCGTCAGCGA
>FWPV01001158.1_pt1 | contig 70171 bp, 66 predicted proteins | sample 2228371 | NCBI WGS metagenome assembly FWPV01 (sample SAMEA103939776, study PRJEB20133) | metagenome
TGCCCTCGGAACGCCGCTCACGCAGCGCGCAGAATAGGTCTGTCCGGGGAAAGGGGAACTCCGCCCATCAAACGATTTGCGCAACAAAGCCCCTTCCAGACCTACGATCAACGGTGGATCGACCACTACACCGAAAATGGTTATGTGCTGCGCGATCCGATGACGGCCTGGGGGTTTTCGCGCACCGGCTGGATCAAATGGAGCGATCCGGCGCTCATGGACCCGTTTGGTCTGTTCAAGGAAGCGGCAGGCTACGGGCTCAACTTCGGCGTGACGGTCGCCTATGGTCCGATCAAGTCGCGCACGATTGCCAGTTTTGCCCGGGAGGACCGGGAGTTTCGGGACGATGAGATCGCCAAGATCGAGCGGGCGGTGAAGCGCCTGCATGAGCTGAGCGAGCCGCCCGAAGCCTTGACCGAGGCCCAGATCGAGGCCTTGAGATGCATTGCAGGGGGCGACCGGTTTGCTGCCGCGGCAGAAAAGCTGGGAATCTCGGAGAGCGCGCTGAAAGCCCGGATCAGTTCTGCCCGTGATCGCCTGATGGCGCGGACGACTGCCGAAGCGATCCAGCGTGCGAAGGACAACCGTCTGATCTGAGGCGTCTCCTGCAAGGTTACGATTTAACCCAGCCTGCAGGAGGACCCTATGCAGACCACGACGCTTTCCTTTGCCAACATGCACAACCATGGCGAGCTTTTCGCCAACATGTTGCGCGCCAGACGTGAGCTATTCATCGTCCACAACAAGTGGAACCTGCCCGAGGCAATGGGCATGGAATACGACCAGTATGACACGCCCGCCAGCCGCTGGGTCGTGGTGCATGACGAGACCGGCAAGGTTCTGGCCGGCAACCGGCTGACCCCGACGACGCATGGCTGCGGCATCTACAGCTACATGATCCGCGATGCGCAACGTGGACTTCTGGAGACGATCCCGGCAAACCTCTTGCACGATCCCGCCCCCGTCGGGGGGCACATCTGGGAAAGCTCGCGCCTGTTCGTGGCGCATGACACGCCGGCAGCGATCCGCCGGCGGGTCCATACGCAGCTGATCATGCAGCTTGGAGAGACCGTGCGCAGCCTGGGCGCCACGCATTGCCTGACGCTCTTGTCGGCAACCTGGCCGCGCTGGGCAGACCGCGTCGGCGTGAAGATGCGGGCGATGGGGCCGGTCCTGCTGATCGACGAGATCGAGAACCAGGTGGTCGAGATGGATTTCTCGGGCACGAAACATTGATCTGCGCGCAGGCAGGCAGCCGGGTTCTCCTGTTGCCTGTCCTGCGGTTCCCGACCAGATTGCCCGCGACAACCGTCTGGCGACTCCCTCATGCTGCGTCTTTCCCTGCTTTTGCTCCTGATCCTGCTGCGACCGATCTCGGCCCAGACGGCGGTTCCGCAGACCGCCGGCGAGCTGTCGCTGTCCTTTGCTCCGGTGGTGCGCGAGACGGCACCGGCGGTGGTCAACATCTATGCACGGCAGCTGGTGCAGGACCGGACGAACCCCTATGCCGGCGACCCGTTCTTCGACCAGTTCTTCCAGGACCTGAACCGTCCCCCGCGCGTGCAGAATTCGCTTGGGTCGGGAGTGATCGCCGGAGCGGACGGTATCGTGGTGTCCAACTACCATGTGATTGCCGACGCCACCGACATCCGCGTCGTGCTGGCGGACCGGCGCGAATTCGCGGCGCGGGTGCTGCTGGCGGACCCGCAGGGTGACCTTGCCGTGCTCAAGGTCGACGCCAAGGCTCCGCTGCCGGCGCTGCAGCTTGGGGACAGCGACGCGTTGCAGGTCGGCGACCTGGTGCTTGCGATTGGCAACCCTTTCGGCGTTGGGCAGACGGTCAGCTCGGGCATCGTTTCGGGTCTGGCGCGGTCCGCCTTGCAGGTCGGCGATGGCACGGGATACTTCGTGCAGACCGATGCGCCGATCAACCCCGGCAATTCAGGCGGGGCGCTGGTCGACATGCGGGGGCGGCTCGTCGGGATCAACACCGCGATCCTGACCAAGGACGGCGGTTCGAACGGGATCGGCTTTGCGATCCCCTCCAACCTCGTGGCATCAGAGATCGCGCAAGCGCGGGCCGGGGAAACACGGTTCCGTCGGCCCTGGGCCGGAATGACGGGTCAGGAAGTGGACGGCGCCCTGGCCGAGACGCTTGGCATGGAACGACCGGTCGGGGTGATGATCACCGCCCTGCATCCGCAAAGCCCCTTCGCGGCCGCAGGGCTGACCGAGGGCGATGTCGTGCTGTCGTTGGAAGACGCCAAGGTCAACACGCCGCAAGAACTGCTCTACCGGCTTTCGGTTCTGGGCGAGGGCGCCCGGCGGATGACCTTCTTGCAGGAGGGTTCGCCCAGGGAGGCGGTGGTCAAGCTGACGCCGGCGCCGGACGTGCCGGATCGCCAGGTCACACGGGTGACCGAGGACGTCGTCCTGCGCGGATCGGTCCTGGCGCGGGTCAATCCGGCCGTCATCGCCGAGCTGAACCTGCCGGTGCGGGCCGAGGGCGTGGTCGTGCTGGAAAGCTCGGACTTCGCCATGAACATCGGTCTGCAGGCCGGAGATATCCTTGTCGCCATCAACGGGCGCGCGGTCGCAACGCCGGCGGACGCGCTGGCGGCGGCGCAGGAACCGTCTCGGCGCTGGCAGATCGATCTGATCCGCGGCGGCAAGCCGAAACGGGTGCGCTTCCGGCTTTAGTCCGCCCCTCCGCTTGGCTAAGGTGACGGCATGGCCGACCTGTTCGACATGCCCTCTCCCCAGCCTGACGGCGGCCCTCGGCCTCTGGCCGACCGGCTTCGGCCTCGGTCGCTGTCCGAGGTCATCGGGCAGGACAAGGTTCTGTCGCGCGATGGACCGCTGGGCGCGATGCTGGCGGCCGGATCCTTGTCGTCGCTGGTTCTCTGGGGGCCCCCGGGTGTTGGCAAGACCACCATCGCGCGGCTGCTGGCGGACGAGACCGACCTCCACTTTGTCCAGATCAGCGCGATCTTCACCGGCGTTCCCGACCTGCGGAAGGTCTTCGAGGCGGCACGGCTGCGACGGCAGAATCTCCGGGACGGGAAGACGCGGGGCACGCTTCTGTTCGTCGATGAAATCCACCGCTTCAACAAGGCGCAGCAGGACGGTTTCCTGCCGCATATGGAGGACGGAACGATCATTCTGGTGGGGGCCACGACGGAAAACCCATCCTTTGAACTGAACGCCGCCCTTCTGTCTCGGGCGCAGGTCATCGTGTTGGAACGGCTGTCGCTGGCCGATCTGGAGCGTCTGGCGCAGAGGGCGGAACAGGACCTGGGACAGGCGCTGCCGCTGAAAGGCGAGGCGCGCGAGGCGATGCTGGAAATGGCGGACGGTGACGGCCGGGCAGTGTTGAACCTGATCGAGCAGGTTTCAGCCTGGAAGCTGGACTCTCCGCTCACCCGTGACCAGTTGGCGCAGCGCCTGATGCGGCGGGCGGCGAAATACGACAAGTCCGGGGACGAACACTACAACCTGATTTCCGCGCTGCACAAGTCGGTGCGCGGCTCGGACCCCGACGCGGCGCTTTACTGGTTCGCCCGGATGCTGGAAGGCGGCGAGGATCCGCGCTTTCTGGCCCGCAGGATCACCCGGATGGCGGTCGAGGACATCGGGCTGGCCGACCCGCAGGCCGAGGCAGTTTGTCTGGACGGATGGCAGACTTATGAGCGGCTTGGCAGCCCCGAAGGCGAGTTGGCGCTGGCGCAGGCGCTGGTCTACCTTGCGCTCGCACCGAAGTCGAACGCGGTCTATGTCGCCTACAAGGCCGCCCGGGCAGCAGCGCGGGAGACGGGCAGTCTGATGCCGCCGAAGCATATCCTGAACGCCCCGACGAAGATGATGAGGGAACAGGGCTATGGATCTGGCTATGCCTATGATCATGAGGCCGAGGACGGATTCTCGGGCCAGAACTATTTCCCCGAAGGCATGAAGCGCCCGCTCTGGTATCTGCCCCCCGAACGCGGCTTTGAACGCGAACTGAAGAAGCGGCTGGACTATTTCGCCAAGCTGAGAGCGAAACGGCAGGAGGGGTAGGGGCCGATGTCTTCGACAAGATCGCGCACGGGTCGCCTGGCACCCGGGGGCGGAGCATTCGAATGTTCCGGTGGCGCGCGCGGAAAGATTGACAATCCGCCGCCGCCGCCGCAAAGGACGCCGATGGTCCAGACCCTGATCCAGGTCGCCCTTGGCGGCGCAATCGGTGCCAGCTTGCGCTATCTGACCAGTCTTGGTGCGATGCGCTGGATCGGCCCGGGTTTTCCCTATGCCACGGTGATCGTGAACGTGCTTGGCTCCTTTCTGATGGGAGTCCTGGTTGTTGTCCTGGCGCGCAAGGGCGGCACGCAGCTTGCCCCGTTTCTGATGACCGGCATCCTGGGCGGCTTCACCACCTTCTCGGCGTTCTCGCTGGACACGCTTACGATATGGGAGCGCGGCCAGCACGGACTTGCGCTGCTGTATGTCGGGGTATCGGTCGTCCTGTCCCTTGCCGCCATCGTGGCCGGGCTTGCGGTGGCGAGGGCATTTGCATGACCGTCCAGACCCTGACCGTAACCGAAGACGAAGGCGAGCAGCGGCTGGACAAGTGGTTGCGCCGCCGCTTCCCGCATCTGACGCAAGGTGCGGTCGAGAAGCTGTGCCGGACCGGGCAGATCCGGGTCGACAAGGGCCGCGTCAAGGCTTCGGACCGGGTGATGCCGGGCATGGCGGTCCGGGTGCCGCCGTTGCCGCCCGAGGGTGCGCCTGCCGACCCGCGTCCGCAGGGCATCAGCGCGGCGGATGCGAAGATGATCCAGAGCGCCGTCCTGTTCCGGGACGAACATCTCATCGTGCTGAACAAGCCTGCGGGCCTGCCGTCGCAGGGCGGCAGCGGTCAGGGCGACCGGCACGTCGACGGTTTGGCCGAAGCCTTGAAATTCGGCTACAAGGACAAGCCGAAACTGGTTCACAGGCTGGACAAGGATACCTCGGGCGTCCTGATGCTGGCGCGAACCGACCGTGTGGCGCGGGCCTTGTCCGAGGCGCTGCGCCACCGGGCCGCGCGCAAGATCTATTGGGCCGTCGTCGCCGGGGTGCCGCATCCCCGGCAGGGCTCGATCAAGTTCGCGCTCGAGAAGGCTCCGGGCCGGGGCAGGGGCGGCGAGGGCGAGAAGATGCTTTGCGTCCATCCTGCCAGGATGGCCGAGCATCCCGATGCCAAGCGCGCCCACACCGACTACTTCACGCTCTGGTTCCTGGGGACGCGGCTGTCCTGGATGGCGCTGGAACCCGTGACCGGCCGCACGCACCAGCTGCGTGCCCATATGGCCGAGATCGGGCATCCGATCCTGGGCGATGGCAAGTATGGCGGATCGGCCTCGGACAATCCGGGCGACGGCTGGGGCGCGGGTGGCGGGGGCGATCTGTCGAAGAAGCTGCACCTTCACGCCCGATCCCTGACCATCGAGCATCCGATCCTGAAAAAACCGATGACTTTCACCGCGCCTTTGCCGGACCACATGGCGCGAACCTGGAAGCTCTTGGACTGGAAGGAGGCGGACGTTCCCGCCGATCCCTTCGAGGCGATCAGATGAGCGTCTGGGCCGCGCGTCGGTTCTGGACCCAGGCTGCGGTCGTGCCCGCCCCGGGCGGCTTTGCAATAGGGCTGGATGCCCGCCAGGTCCGAACGCCGCGAAAGGCGGCGCTGATCCTGCCAACCGCCGCGCTGGCCGAAGCGGTGGCCGCCGAGTGGCTGGCGCAAGGCGACAGGGTCGATCCGGCCACGATGCCTTTCACGCGCACGGCGAATTCGGCCATCGACACGGTGACCGGGCAGTTCGACGCCATCGTGCAGATCGTGGCCGACTACGGCGGCAGCGACCTGTTGTGCTATCGGGCCGAAGGACCGGAAGATCTGGTCGTCAGACAATCCGATGCCTGGGACCCGCTTCTGTCCTGGGCCGCAGGCAGCCTTGGCGCCCCTCTGCGCACCACCTCGGGCATCGTGCATGTCGCGCAGGCCCCGGACAGCCTGGCGGCGTTGCGGCGGCTGGTCGAGAGGCTGACCCCGTTCCAACTTGCCGCGTTCCACGATCTTGTCTCGCTGTCGGGATCGCTGATCCTCGCCCTTGCGCTGACACGGCGCCACATCACCGTCGACGAGGCCTGGCGCAGGTCGCGCATCGACGAGGATTGGCAGATTTCGCAGTGGGGCGAAGACGAGGAAGCGGCGGAAGTGGCCAGGCGCAAGCACGCGGCTTTCCTGCAGGCCGACCGATTCTATGGATTGTGCGGGTAACAAGTTCGCCCGGAACCCGTGAAAGCCGCGATCGCAAGGCGGTTCGGCTGCCGTAACGCGGCTAAATCAGACATTTTTCCCGATTGCGGCAGAGGCCGCTTGACCAACAAAAGCCCTTTCGCCGAAACTGTCGGGCAGTGGGGGCATCATCGCACCTGCAACGTCACCGGCGCGACAGAATTGCGCTGCATAAAAAACGTGACCCCCGAAGGGTCACTTACTCAGGAAGAGGTAAGAATGAAAAAATCCGTATTCTTCGGCGCGCTTGCGGCCACCACGCTGGTCGCGGGCCTGGCCGGTGCGGCGACCCTTGAGGACGTCAAGGCGCGGGGCGAGCTGATCTGCGGGTCGAACACCGGCCTGACCGGCTTTGGTGCCCCCGATGCCAGCGGCAACTGGACCGGCTTCGACGTCGACCTGTGCCGCGCCGTCGCCGCCGCGATCTTCGGCGATGCGACGAAGGTCAAGTTCGTTCCGACCACGGGCGAAACCCGCTTTACCGCGCTGCAGTCGGGCGAAGTCGACCTTCTGGTCCGCAACTCGACCTGGACCGCCTCGCGCGACAGCGAGCTGGCCCTGGATTTCGTCGCGGTGAACTACTACGACGGCCAGGGCTTCATGGTGAAGAAGGACCTGGGCGTCTCGTCGGCGAAGGAACTGGACGGTGCCACCGTCTGCATCCAGACCGGCACCACGACCGAGCTGAACCTGGCCGACTTCTTCAAGCAGAACAACATCACCTACCAGCCGGTGACGGTTGCCGACGATTCGGAAGCGCAGCGCCAGTATCTGGCCGGGGCCTGCGACGCCTACACCACCGACGCCTCGGGACTGGCCGCCAGCCGCGCGACCATGCCGGATGCCGAAAACCACATCATCCTGCCAGAAATCATCTCGAAGGAACCTCTCGGCCCGGTGGTTCGCCACGGCGACAACAACTGGGGCGATGTGGTCCGCTGGACCTACTATGCGCTGCTGATCGCCGAGGAAAAGGGCATCACGCAGGCGAACGTCGAGGAAGTCCTGGCTTCGACCGCTGACGAGGAAGTCAAGCGTCTCCTCGGCGCGTCGGGCGACATGGGCGCCAAGTTCGGCCTGGACAACGCGGCCTTCAAGAACGCGATCAAGGCCGTCGGCAACTATGGCGAAATCTTCGCCCGCAACATCGGTGAAGGGACGTCGATCAACCTTGCCCGCGGGTTGAACGCGCTCTGGACCCAGGGCGGCCTGCAATACGCCCCGCCGTTCCGTTGATCCGTGACCCGGGGGCGCCCTCTGGCGCCCCCGCTTTCAGTCCGGCGACAACCTGACAGACTTGGGGCACCGACCCCGCAACCACCGGGACACCCGGGGTCGTCTTCGGGAAACAGGGGGAAACGATGGCATTGGCCGCGGACGCGCCGAAGGACAGCTTTCGGCTTTCGATGCTTGTCTACGATACGCGCTATCGGTCCTATACAATTCAGATCGTGGTGCTGGCGCTGTTCGGCATGGCGCTTGCCTGGCTGCTGAACAACACCGCGCAGAACCTTGCATTGCGCGGGAAAGAGTTCAACTTCGGCTTCCTGTGGCAGCGCGCCGGCTATGACATCGGTCAGCAGCTGATCCCCTACAGCAATGACAGCACGCATTTCCGCGCGCTTCTGGTCGGCCTGCTGAACACGCTGGTCGTTGCCTTCTGGGGCTGCATCTTCGCGACGGTGATCGGAACCATTGTCGGCGTTCTGCGCCTGTCGAAGAACTGGCTCGTCAGCCGCCTGATGACCGTCTACGTCGAGATGTTCCGCAATGTGCCGCTGCTTTTGTGGATCCTGCTGTCCTACGTCATCCTGTCCGAAACGACGCCCGCGCCCCGCGATTTCCGGGTTACCGACGAGATGGCGGCTGCGGGCACGGAACCTGCGGCTTCGATGATGTTCTTCGACACCGTTGCCGTCACCAACCGCGGGACCAACATCCCGGCGCCGGTGTTCGAGCGCGGGCTCGGCACGCTCGACCTTGGTTTCATGTCCTTGAACCTTACCTTCTGGGCGGTCGCCGCCGTCATCGTCGCTTCGGTTTTCGTCAACCGCAGAATGGTGGTCGGCGCCCGTGCGCAGCAAGAGGCGACCGGCATCCGTCCGGTCATCTGGTGGAAGTCCATCCTGATCCTGTTCGGCCCGGTCATCGCGCTGCTGGTCGCGATGGGGCTCGATCTGGAGGTTCCCGAACTCAAGGGGTTCAACTTCCAGGGCGGCATCCTCGTTGCGCACAGCTTTACCGCGCTGACCATCGCGCTCAGCCTCTACACCGCCGCCTTCGTCGCCGAGATCGTGCGCGCGGGCATCCTTGCCATCTCCCGCGGCCAGACCGAAGCGGCCTTCGCCCTGGGCCTGCGCCCCAACCGCACGATGAGCCTGATCATCCTGCCGCAGGCGCTGCGCGTCATCATCCCGCCGCTGATCAGCCAGTATCTGAACCTGACCAAGAACACCTCGCTTGGCATCGCGGTCAGCTATCTGGACCTGCGCGGCACGCTGGGCGGGATCACGCTGAACCAGACGGGGAGGGAGCTTGAGAGCATGCTCCTGATGATGATGATCTACCTCTCGCTCAGCCTCATCATCTCGGCGGTGATGAACATGTACAACCGAGCCGTCCAGCTGAAGGCGCGCTAAGATGGACCAGCACTTTGCCCGAACCGACATGCTGCCACCCCTGCCGCCGCCGATTGCCGAACGCGGCGCGGTCAAATGGATGCGCGAGAACCTGTTCTCGTCAGCCCTGAACATCGTCCTGACCGTTCTGGGGGTTCTGGCGATCTTCTGGCTGGTCAAGTCGTCGCTGCCCTGGTGGTTGAACTCGGTCTGGAATGCCAACTCGCTGTCGGAATGCCGTCAGATTGTCGCCGCCAACGCCGGAGAGGGAGCGACCGGTGCCTGCTGGGCGATGATCCGGCAATGGTGGGGCGCGTTCATCTTCGGCTTTTACCCGCCGGATCAGTGGTGGCGGCCGATCACCGCCTTCGGCTTGCTGCTGAGTGCCCTCGCGCCGGTCCTGTTTTCTGGTCAGAAGCGAAACCTGATCATCGTGTTGGGCGGCGTTGCGGTCTTCCTGCTGGTGGCGCTGACGCTTGCCGGCGCACCCGGTGGTGCCTTCGCCCTGGCGATCCTGTTGGTTGCGGGACTTCTGGGGCTGGCGCTGGTGCAGCCGGGCAGGCTTTTCTGGTTCACGCTGGTCTATCCCGCCTTGTGTTTCTGGCTGCTTTGGGGCGGCCCGATCTGGTCGCCGATTGTGGCGATGGCCGGATTTGGCGTGCTGTATGCGGTGTTCCGCCTGTCATCGTCGGTGATCGGGCTTGCTCCGGCGGCGGGTGCCGGGATCGTCGCGGCCGCATTTTGGTGGCTTTACCTTGAAGAACCCGTGGTGCGCGCGTTGCAGACTGCGCTGCCCTTCGCGCTGCAATCCATCAACTCCGACCAGTTCGGTGGGTTTCTGCTGGCCATCGTCATCGGCGTCACCGGCATCACCTTCTCGCTGCCCATCGGCATCCTTCTTGCCCTTGGCCGCCAGTCGGACATGCTGATCGTGAAAACCCTCTCCGTCGGGTTCATCGAGTTCATCCGCGGCGTGCCCCTGATCACGCTCCTGTTCACCGCCTCGCTGCTGCTGCAATACTTCCTGCCGCCGGGCACCAACTTCGACATCATCCTGCGCGTCATCATCCTGGTGACCTTCTTCGCGGCCGCCTACCTCGCCGAGGTGATCCGGGGCGGTCTGGCGGCCCTGCCGCGCGGCCAGTACGAGGCGGCGGATGCCCTCGGCCTCGATTACTGGCGGGCGCAGCGGCTGATCATCCTGCCGCAGGCGCTGAAAGTGTCGATCCCGTCGATCGTGTCGACCTTCATCGGCCTGTTCAAGGACACCACGCTGGTCGCCTTCGTCGGTCTGATGGACCCGCTGAAGGGCGTCACCCAGATCGTCCGCGCCGACATCAACTGGAAGGGCATCTACTGGGAGCCCTATATCTTTGTCGGGGCGATTTTCTTCCTCATATGCTTCGGCATGTCGCGCTACTCGATGCACCTCGAACGCAAGCTGAAGACCGATCATCGCTAAGGACATATCATGGCAGACGCGGCAAAAATGCAGGTCTCGGACGAAGTCGCGATCCAGATCAGCGGCATGAACAAGTGGTACGGCCAGTTCCACGTCCTGCGCGACATCAACATGACCGTCCAGCGCGGCGAACGGATCGTGATCTGCGGCCCGTCGGGATCGGGCAAGTCGACGCTGATCCGCTGCATCAACCGGCTGGAGGAACATCAGCAGGGCAGGATCGTCGTGGACGGGACCGAACTCACCAACGACCTGAAGAACATCGACAAGGTCCGCTCCGAAGTCGGGATGGTGTTCCAGCACTTCAACCTGTTCCCGCACCTCACGATCCTGGAAAACCTGACGCTGGCCCCGATCTGGGTGCGGAAGGTGCCGAAGCGCGAGGCCGAGGAAACCGCGATGTATTTCCTGCAAAAGGTGAAGATCCCGGAACAGGCGCACAAGTATCCCGGCCAGCTTTCCGGCGGCCAGCAGCAGCGCGTCGCCATCGCCCGGTCGCTCTGCATGAAGCCCCGGATCATGCTGTTCGACGAGCCGACCAGCGCGCTCGACCCCGAGATGATCAAGGAAGTGCTGGATACGATGATCGAGCTGGCCAAGGAAGGCATGACCATGCTGTGCGTCACGCACGAGATGGGCTTTGCCCAGGCTGTCGCGAACCGTGTGATCTTCATGGACCAGGGCCAGATCGTCGAGCAGAACGAGCCGAAGGAGTTCTTCAACAACCCCAAAAGCGACCGGACCAAGCTGTTCCTCAGCCAGATCCTTGGGCACTGATCCGGGGCTCACGCTTGGTCAGAGACTGCCGGGCGGGGATCAGGACCGGCCCGATCAGGATCCGCTCGGCGCCATCGTGACCGCCGACGTCGCGCGGGACGCAAGGCTGCCCCCCATCCATCCTTTGCAGACCCTGCACGTTCAGGACGCCAGTTTCGAGGCTTCCAGCCGGCTGTGCGCCGTCGCGGAGTCGACAGTAAGCACCAAGTCAAGCTTCGCCAGGTTCGGCTCTCTCGAAATGATCCATGGTTTTGTCTTCGACAACTCTCTCTCGACCGCTGACGCCAATGCTTTGCGGGCGCGGGGAATCGAGATGCTGGTCGCCTAGATCGGGATGATGTTTGCTGGAAACATCATCCCGATCTCGATTCCCGGTGGTCGCGTGAGTGATGCGGAAAACCGGAGTCCACTTATCCTCATCACGCTAAAGCCCCCCGATCGCAGAGCTGAGCCGAAAGCTGATCGCCTCGGCGATATGCGGTTTGCGGACCGTCGGGCTGGCATCCAGATCGGCGATGGTCCGGGCCACGCGCAAGACGCGATGGTAGCCCCGCGCCGAAAGCCCCATCCGTTCGGCAACCCGTCCGATCAATTCCTTGCCCTCGGCATCGGGCGAGGCGTGTTCTTCCAGCGCGGCACCTTCAAGATCGGCATTCACACGCAGGTCCTGCACGTCGGCAAAGCGCGCGGTCTGACGGGCACGCGCCGCTGTCACCCGATCGGCGATGACGGCCGAACTTTCGCCCGAGGCAGGCAGGTCGAGATCGGTGAAGGCCACGGGCGGAACCTCGACCCGCAAATCGAAACGGTCCATGAGCGGACCGGAAATGCGGCCAAGGTAATCCTCGCCACAGATCGGGGCGCGGCCACAGGCGCGGTTTGGATCGGACAGATAGCCGCATTTGCACGGGTTCGCGGCCGCGATCAGCAGGAACCGGCAGGGATAGCGGATGTGGGCGTTGGCGCGGGCGACCATCACGGTTCCGGTCTCGATCGGCTGGCGCAGTGTGTCAAGCACCGCGCGGGGAAATTCCGGGAACTCGTCAAGGAAGAGGACACCGTTGTGGGCAAGGGAAATCTCGCCTGGCTTCGCGCCGCGCCCGCCTCCGACGATGGCGGCCATGGAGGCGGTGTGGTGCGGCTCGCGGAACGGGCGATCACGGGAGATGCCGCCTTCGCTCAGCAGACCCGCGAGGGAGTGGATCATCGAGGTCTCCAGCGCCTCGGGGGCCGAGAGCGGCGGCAGGATTCCGGGAAGGCGGGCGGCCAACATGGACTTTCCCGAGCCGGGGGTTCCGACCAGGAACAGGTGGTGCCGACCGGCAGCCGCGATCTCCAGGGCGCGTTTGGCGCGTTCCTGGCCCTTCACTTCGCGGAAATCGCGCAGAGGGCCCTTGCGCGGAACCTCGCCGGCTTCGGCCGGACTCAGCAGTGTCCGGCCGGTGTAGTGGTGCAGGACGTCTTCCAGCGAAGCGGCGGCAAGCACGGTCGTCGCACCGACCCAGGCGGCCTCGGCCCCGCAGGCCTTGGGGCAGAGGAGCGTGCGATCTTCCACGGCAGCCGCCATCGCGGCGGGAAGTGCGCCCGCAACCGGGACCAGTCGGCCATCGAGAGAAAGCTCGCCCAGGGCAACGGTGGCTTCGATGTCCTCGCGCGGAATGATCTCGAGCGCCGCCAGAAGGGCGACAGCGATCGGAAGATCGAAGTGCGATCCTTCCTTGGGCAGGTCGGCGGGCGACAGGTTCACCGTGATCCGTTTGGCAGGCAGCGCGATGGACAGCGCCTGAAGTGCGGCGCGGACCCGCTCTTTGGCTTCCGTCACGGCCTTGTCCGGCAGGCCCACCAGGGTGAAGCAGGGCGAGCCGGGCGAGACGGCACACTGGACCTCGACAAGGCGCGCTTCGACCCCTTCGAAGGCCACGGTGTAGGCGCGCGCCGTCACCTTGCGGTCCCGCTGCTTTGGGCGACCGGTGAAACGAGCGCGTTCCGCGCCAGCCTGCTGTCTCGCCTCTGCGCGCGAAGGGCGCGCAACCGGCTCGGGCAAAGAGCCTCTGCCGGGGACATTTCCGGACGGAAAATGCTGTGCCTGGTCCCCGACCGCCCCATCTGCCCCACCCGATTCACCTTGGTTAACGGGTAGGGCGAAATGGTTTACGATTGGTAAAGCGCCATGAACTTCGGCCAGGCTTCGGCGTCGGCCACGGTTTTGTCGCGGCAGAAGGCGTTGCAAAAGCCGAAACGGCGGTCGTAAAGCTCCAGCGCGTGGGTGACGGGCTTGCCGGAATAGGGGCAGGTCTGGTTCACGGTGTCGGTGCCCTCGACAGCTTTGGCGGGCAGGCGCACCGGGCCTGGCCAGTCGCGGCGCGGGTAGTCGCGGCGGTAGAAGTCCTGATCCGCGCCGTCGACAAGGCCCATGGCGCGCCACCGGCGGAAGCTCGGATGACAGAGATGTGCGTTGACGTACAGCATGGCTTGCGCGCCGACCGGCAGGTTGTAGGTGGCGATCCGGGTGGCGACGGGGGCGTAGAAGGCATCGGCGGCGGAATAGGCGCCGCAGAGCCAGGGGGTGGTGGAGCCGGTGGTCTGGCGCGCCCAGGCCCAGAGGGTCTCGAGGCGCCGAAGGTCGGCAAGCACCGCCTCGGGTGGCTGGCAATCGGTGTAACTGACGCGCAGGTTCATCGGGCAATGGCTGCGGAGCGCGGTGAAGCCTGCGTGCATTTCCGCCGCCAGAACCCGCGCGGTGGCGCGGGCATGCGGATCGTGCGGCCAGATCCCGGCCCGCGGGTGGCGGGTCGCCAGTTCCTCGGCGATCGCGATGGTCTCCGGGACGACCGATCCCTCCGGCGTGCGCATCGTCGGTGCGGTTCTTGCCGGGAAATAGTCCTTCAGCACGGTCGCAAGCTCGTCCGTATAAAGCCGGGCGGAACGGGTCGTCACCGGAATCCCGAAGGCGTCGAAAAGAAGCCAGCCGCGCAAGCTCCAACTGGAATAGGCGCGGTCGCCGATCACGAGGTCATAGGTCATGTGTATTGTCCTTTCGCGGGCATTTGAACCGGGCCGGACCGGAAAGGGAAACGCGGAATTGTGGCGCGGATCATCACGGACGGTGATTGACCGCAAGAACCCCGGGCGGGGTGAGGGTCAGGCAGGTGACAGAGAGGTTGTCGATCCGGTGGGCAAAGGCCGTCTCGGGGGAGAGATTCTCCGCCCGTTGCAGGGCGGCGACGATCGGGCCGAAATGGGTGACGACGATGAGGTCGGGGGCCCGGCCGTCATGGCGGTCAAGCGCGGCCCAGATGCGCCCGGCAAGGGTGTTCCAGCTTTCGCCGCCGGGAGGGGCGATGTCGCCGGGGGTCTCCCAGAAGGCGCGGATGTGGTCGGGGGCTTCGGCCTCGATTTCGGCAAAGGCGCGGGCTTCCCATTTGCCGAAGTGCATTTCCCGCAAGGCTGGGTCATGCGGCAGGCGGGGACGCGGGCCAAGGGCGTCGGCGGTGGTGATGGCACGGGAGAGGTCGGAGGAGATGACGGGAGCGTCGGGCGGCAGATGGGCGTTGAGGCGGGCGAGGGCTGCGGTGTCGGACAGGTCGGCGGCAAGGTCGGTCCAGCCGACCATGGATTTCGCATGGGTCGGCCCGTGACGGACCAGCCAGAACCGGGTCACGGCAACGCGCCTTTCAGCACCATGGGCAGGCCCGCGATCACCGTCACCACCAGCCCCGCCTCTTGCGCGAGGCGCTGGTTCAGCCGACCCTGTTCGTCGCGAAACCGCCGGGCCAACGCATTTTCGGGAACAATCCCCCAGCCGGTTTCGTTGGACACGATGACAACGGGGGCGACGCAGGTTGTCAGCGCAGCGATCAGCTTGCCGGTTTCGGCGACAAGGTCGTGATCTGCAAGGAGGTGATTGGTCAGCCACAACGTCGCACAATCCAGCAGTACGACCTCGTCGCGACCGACCTGGGCCAGCGCCTCGGGCAGCTGCAGCGGAGCTTCGACCGTCATCCAGCCGTCACCCCTTTCGCGGCGATGCCGGGCAATCCGGTCGCGCATCTCGTCGTCCCGGGCTTCCGCGGTCGCGACATAGCGGCGCGCGCGCCCCGACCCAAGCACCAGGCTCTCGGCGAAAGCGGACTTCCCCGACCGGGCGCCGCCGATGACCAAGGTGAGGGGCGGAAGTGATCCGGTCACGCGCGGGCTCCGTAGAAGTAGAAAAATCGGGCGATCGCGCCGGGAATGGCTGATCAGGAGGTGGTCATGGCACTTGATGGATATACCGACCTCAGCGTGTCGCGCCAAGCGATGAAGGCAGAGCTTCTGGACGCCGAAACCGAAGTGCGGCTGGCCCGCGCCTGGCGCGACCTGCGCGACGAACGCGCGCTGCACCGGTTGATCACCGCCTACATGCGGCTGGCGATCTCGATGGCGGCCAAGTTCCGCCGCTATGGCGCGCCGATGAACGACCTGATCCAGGAAGCCAGCCTTGGCCTGATGAAAGCGGCGGACAAGTTCGATCCGGAACGCGGCGTGCGGTTTTCGACCTATGCGGTCTGGTGGATCAAGGCCTCGATCCAGGACTATGTGATGCGCAACTGGTCGATGGTGCGGACCGGATCCACCTCCAGCCAGAAGGCGCTGTTCTTCAATCTGCGTCGGGTGCAGGCGAAACTGGAGCGCGAGGCCAGCCAGCGGGGCGAGGCGCTTGACCAGCACCAGTTGCGGCAGCTCGTCGCCGCCGAGGTCGGCGTGCCGCTTGCCGATGTCGAGATGATGGAGGGTCGGCTGTCCGGCTCGGACTATTCGCTGAACGCCACACAATCTTCGGACGAGGACGGACGCGAATGGATCGACGCGCTGGAGGATGAGGGTCAGCAGGCGGCCGAGGCTGTCGAAGGCGCACATGACAGCGCACGCCTGCGGGGCTGGCTGGTGACCGCGATGCAGGGATTGAACCCGCGCGAACGCTACATCGTGGCCGAGCGCAAGTTGAAGGACGACGGTCGCACGCTGGAATCGCTTGGCGAAGAACTGGGCCTGTCCAAAGAGCGGGTCCGCCAGCTTGAGGCCGCCGCCTTCGCCAAGATGCGGCGCAGCCTCGAACAGCAGTCGCGCGAGGTGCGCCACTTCCTGACCTGAGCCGTCCGGCGCGGCGGGGAGTTGAGTTTGCCCCGCCGGATGCCTACACCTTGCAGCAGGCCGTCAAGGAGGGCCTGCCCATGCTGGCTGGCAAGCGCATTCTTCTGATCATCGGCGGCGGGATTGCGGCCTACAAGGCGCTGGAGCTGATCCGGCTGATCCAGAAGGCCGGAGGGACGGTGACGCCGGTGCTGACACGGGCCGGGGCAGAGTTCGTGACCCCCCTCTCGGTGGGGGCGCTTGCGAAGGCGAAGGTGCACGAGGCATTGTTCGACCTGACCTCGGAAGCCGAAATGGGCCATATCGAGCTTTCGCGTTCGGCCGACCTTTTGGTCGTGGCACCGGCGACGGCGGATCTGTGTGCGAAGATGGCCGGGGGTCGCGCCGATGATCTGGCCTCGACCGTCCTTCTTGCGACCGACAAGCATGTGCTGGTCGCCCCGGCGATGAACGTGCGGATGTGGCAGCATCCTGCGACGCAGCGCAATCTGGCGGCACTGCGGTCCGATGGGGTGCTTTTCGTCGGCCCGGATGACGGCGAGATGGCCTGCGGCGAGTATGGTCCCGGTCGGATGGCCGAGCCTCCGGCCATCGTCGGTGCGATCTCGGCGGCCTTGGGTGGCGGGCCTTTGGCGGGCAAACATGTCTTGGTGACCTCTGGTCCGACCCACGAACCCATTGATCCGGTGCGCTATATCGCCAACCGGTCCTCGGGTGCGCAAGGCGCGGCGCTGGCGGCAAGCCTGCGCGATCTGGGCGCGCGGGTGACCTTTGTGACCGGGCCCGCGGTGGTGCCGCCTCCGGTCGGGGTCGATGTGGTGGCCGTCGAAACCGCCGCGCAGATGGCTGCGGCGGTGGTGGCCGCCCTGCCGGCGGACGCTGCGGTGATGGCGGCTGCCGTGGCGGACTGGCGGGTGGTCAACGCGCGCGGTCAGAAGCTGAAGAAGGACGGTTCCGGCAAGCCTCCGGCGCTGGAGTTCGCCGAGACCGCGGATATTCTGGCGTCGCTGTCGAAAGGCCCGAACCGGCCCCGGCTGGTGGTCGGTTTCGCCGCCGAGACGACCGACGTGGTGGCCCATGCCACCGCCAAGCGGGCGCGCAAGGGGTGCGACTGGATCGTGGCCAATGACGTCTCGCCAGAGACGGGAATCATGGGCGGCGTCGAGAATGCGGTGACGCTGATCTCGGACACGGGGGCAGAGGTCTGGCCCCGGATGGGCAAGGACGCCGTCGCCCGGAAACTTGCCGCGCGGATTGCCGAGGCGCTGCGCTGACGGAAGTGCCTCTGGCGGGGATATCTTGGAACAGAAAATGGCAGAGCCGATGCGCCCCGTGGTGAATGTGGTCTGGGAGGACTGGGCCGACCGGTCCTTGCCCTTGCCCGTCTATCAGACGGCCGGGGCGGCGGGGGCGGACCTGTGCGCGAACTTCCCCGTCGAGGCGCGCGTGGCCGGGCTGACGCTGGCACCGATGGGACGGGCGATCTGTCCGACGGGCCTGCGGGTCGCGATCCCGGAAGGCTACGAGATGCAGCTGCGACCCCGGTCCGGCCTTGCCTCGAGGCACGGGATAACCCTGCCGAACACGCCGGGGACGGTCGACGCGGATTACCGGGGGCCACTGGGGGTTTCGCTGATCAATCTCGGGACCGAACCCTACACCATCCGCCACGGGGACCGGGTGGCGCAGGCGGTGGTGGCACCGGTGATGCAGGCGGGCTTTGCGGTGGTGGACAGACTGGACGAGACCGACCGGGGGACCGGGGGCTTCGGGTCCACGGGGCGGTCGTGATCGGGCTCTTGGGCTTTGTCGGCCTATGGGCCTTGGGCCGCTGGCGCGGCTGGGGCGATCGCTGGCTGATCGCGGCCACGGCCTGGTGGGCGCTGCTGATGCTGGCCCATCTTCCCCTGCTGGTCGAAAGCCCGCTGGCCCGGGTGCTGGGCGGCGATCTCGGTGCCTGGCTGGTCTTCGGCCTTCTGTCGGCTGTCGGGCTCGGCTACCGCGAGGCGCTGCGCGCGCTCAGGAGGCGCAAGGTCGCAGAGCCTGTCGTCACGCCACCAACGGGCACTTTCCGCGAGGCAGAACTGGACCGCTACGCCCGCCACATCATCCTGCGCGAGATCGGTGGGTCCGGGCAGAAGCGGCTGAAGGCGGCAAGGGTGCTGGTGGTCGGGGCGGGAGGCTTGGGGTCCCCGGCGCTCTTGTATCTGGCGGCGTCGGGGGTGGGGCTGATCGGCGTGATCGACGATGACCTGGTGGAGGGGTCGAACCTGCAGCGGCAGGTGATCCATACCGATGGGCGGATCGGAATGCCGAAGGTCTTCTCGGCGGAAATCGCGATGCGGGCCTTGAACCCGTTCATCGCGGTTCGCCCCTACCATCGGCGACTGACCGAGGAGAATGCCCGGACCCTGGTTGCGGACTATGACCTGGTGCTGGACGGGACCGATGACTTCGACACCCGCTATCTGGTCAACCGCGCCTGCGTGGCGGCCGGGGTGCCGCTGATTTCGGGGGCGATCACGCAGTGGGAGGGGCAGGTGTCGCTGTTCGACCCCGCGAAGGGCGGGCCCTGCTATGCCTGCATCTTCCCGGTCAGGCCCGCCCCCGGCCTAGTCCCGACCTGCGCCGAGGCGGGGGTGGCGGCCCCTCTGCCGGGGATCATCGGGGGGGTGATGGCGATGGAGGCGGTGAAAGAGTTAACCGGTGCGGGGGAGACGCTGGCGGGCCGCCTGATGATCCACGACGCCCTCTATGCCGAGACCCGGGTGATCGGGGTCAGGCGGCGGGCGGATTGCGAGGTCTGCGGGGCGCCGCACTGAAGCCGCCCGGCGTGGCAAGCCCCATGACCGAATGGACTTCAATGGCTTGCGCGTGGGCGTCAGGGATTTTCAAAGAGATCCGACCAAGTGCCTCCCGCGCAAGTTTCCCGGAAAGCCTTCGTCACTTGCTGCCGAAACCATGGGTCGGAATGCGCTTTCCGGGCGGTGTCACAGCGCGCCCAACGCGGGATGCCTTGCGCCTGATCCGACCACTGGGCATAGTCTGCCATCACAAATGCCAACTGGGAGCCTGACCCATGAAACTGACTGCCGCCGCCCTGCTAAGCCTTGCCACGCTAGCCGCGCCCGCCTTTGCGCAGGGCCTGCCGGATCTTGGCGGCCGCGAGGTTGTCGTGGTGACGGAAAACGCCTATCCGCCGCTGCAGTTCCTGGACAAGTCGGGCGCGGCCGTCGGCTGGGAATATGACGCGATGGCCGAAATCGCCAAGCGGCTGAACATCGCGGTGACCTATCAGAACACCAGCTGGGATGCGATGATCCCGGCGGTTGCCGAAGGCCAGTACGACATCGGCATGACCGGCATCACCATCAAGGACGAACGCAAGCAGCAGGTCGATTTCAGCGATCCCTACATGCGGTCGGAGATGCTGATGATCGTGCGCGGCGACGAAGCGCGGTTCACCGATGCCGCGTCCTTCGCGGCGATACCGGAGCTTCTGGTGTCGGCGCAGCCGGGCACCTCGCCCTTCTATGCCGCGATCTACAACATCCTGGACGGCAACGAGGAAAACCCCCGCGTCATCAAGTTCGAGACCTTCGGTGCCGGGCTTGAGGCGCTGAAAGCCGGCGATGTGGACCTGACGCTGTCGGATTCGACCGCTGCCAACGGCTATGTGGCGGCGTCGAACGGGGGCCTCAAGATCATCGGCGAACCGCTGGCCTCGGAAGACTTCGGCTTCATCTTTCCGAAAGGCTCGGACCTTGTCGCGCCGATCAACGCCGCGATTGCGTCGATGAAGGCGGACGGCACGCTGGATGCGCTGAACCAGAAGTGGTTTGTCGAGTACAAGATGGGCGAGTGATGGGCGGCCCCCGGCCTGGACCGGGGGCGGCCTGATGGCCCCGAACGCCGAACCGGACAATGATTTTCCCTGGTGGCTGGTGATCCTGGCGATCACCGGCCTCTGGCTGTTGTATGCGATGCTGTCCGACGCGGCCTACAAGGGCGCGCTGACGGTCCTGTCCAAAGGGCTGGCGGTCACTCTGGCGGTGGCGGTGGTGGCCTATCTCGGCGCCTGCGGCATCGGGTTGGGGCTGGCGATGATGGGCATGTCACGGCGCCTTGTCCTGCGGCAGGCGGCGCGGCTTTACATCGAGGTGATGCGCGGTGTGCCGATCATCGTGCTGCTTCTGTATGTGGCCTTCGTGCTGGTGCCGGGCGTGGTGGCCGGGGTGAACGCGCTTGTCGGCGAGGATGTCTTGCGCACCCGCGACGTGCCGCTGTTGTGGCGGGCGGTCCTTGCGCTGATGCTGGCCTATTCCGCCTTTCTGGCCGAGATCTTCCGCGCCGGACTGCAGGCGGTGGAGAAGGGCCAGATCGAGGCAGCGATGGCCTTGGGGCTGAATGGCTGGCAAAGGTTCCGCCATGTTCGATTTCCACAAGCGTTCCGGCTGATACTGCCGCCTCTGGGCAATGATTTTGTGGCAATGGTGAAAGACAGTTCGCTTGTCGCGGTGCTGGGCATTTCCGACGTGGCGCAGTTGGCCAAGGTGACTGCGGCGGGGAACTTCCGCTATTTCGAGACCTACAACGTGGCGGCCTTCCTCTATCTGGTGATGACCATCGGACTGTCGCTGCTGCTGCGGCGGTTCGAAACCCGGATGCGGTCGCGCGGGCAGGACGCCAGTTGAGCGGAGCGGCTTGCGCCGCAAGTCCCTTGTCTCGTCGTCGGGCTTCGCCTCCGCCTCGGCTGATGGGGGTTTCACCCCCAACCCCCCGAGAGTATTTGGGAAATGAGCAAGGGTGGACCTTTGGCAGGGGTGCGCCTAGCTTTGGCGCAAAGGAGATTTGCGATGAACGTGCTGTTGGAAAACTGGGACACGCCTTTTGGTCTGCCGCCCTTCGCTGCGATCCGCGACGAGGATTTCGGGCCGGCCTTCGACGAGGCTCTGGCAAGGGCGCGGACAGCGATCCGGGCGATTGCGGAAGGGCCGGGGCACTCTTTCGCCGACGTGATCGAGGCGCTGGAACTGGCGGAGGGCGATCTCGACCGAGTTTCCGGCGTGTTCTACAATCTGGCCGGGGCTGACAGCACCGATGCGCGCGAGGCGCTGATGCGCGATCTGGCACCGAAGATGTCGGTTTTTTCCAGCGAGGTCACCAACAACAAGGCCTTGTGGGCAAAGATCGAGGCCCTTTGGCAGGCGCGCGCCGGATTGGGGCTGACGGCGGAGCAGGGCCGGGTGCTGGATCTCTATCGGCGGATGTTTGTCCGATCCGGCGCGGCGCTGGAGGGGGCGGCGGCGGAGCGGCTGACGGCGGTCAAGGCCCGGCTGGCGGTGCTCGGGACGGCCTTCGGGCAGAATCTGCTGGCGGACGAGCGGTCGTGGCATATCGAGCTTTCAGCGGCCGACCTGGCGGCGTTGCCGGGGTTTGTGCAGGACGCGGCCCGGGCGGCTGGGGCGGAGAAGGGCCGCGGGCCGGTGGTCACGCTGAGCCGGTCGCTGATCGTGCCGTTCCTGCAGTTCTCGCCGAACCGGAGCCTGCGCGAGACGGCCTATGCGGCCTGGGTCGCACGGGGGGCGAACGGGGGTGAGACCGACAATCGGGGCATCGCGGCGGAGATCCTGGCTTTGCGGGCGGAACGGGCGGCGCTCTTGGGCTATCCGGATTTCGCGGCCTTCAAGCTGGAACCGGAGATGGCGAAGACGCCGGCTGCGGTCCGTGACCTCTTGCTGCGGGTGTGGCGTCCTGCGCGAGCCAAGGCGCTGACTGATGCGGCGGTGCTGGAGGCGATGCTGAAGGCCGATGGGCTGGCCGGACCCCTGGAGCCCTGGGACTGGCGCTACTACTCCGAGAAGCGGCGCAAGGCCGAGCATGACCTGGATGAGGCGGCGCTGAAGCCATACCTCGGACTGGAGGCGATGCTGGGCGCGATGTTCGACTGTTCAAGCCGTTTGTTCGGGCTGGAATTCCGCGAGATCGACGGCCCGTTCTATCACCCGGATGTCAGGGGCTGGGAAGTCACGCGCGGGGGTGCCCATGTCGCGGTGTTCCTCGGGGACTATTTCGCGCGGGGGTCCAAGCGGTCTGGCGCCTGGTGTTCGGCGATGCGGGGGCAGCGGAAGCTTGGCGGTGAGGTGCGCCCGATCGTCGTCAACGTCTGCAATTTCGCCAAGGGCGACCCGTGCCTGCTGTCCTATGACGATGCGCGGACACTGTTTCACGAATTCGGCCATGCGCTGCACCAGATGTTGTCGGACGTGACCTACGGGTTCATCAGCGGCACCTCCGTGGCGCGGGACTTCGTGGAACTGCCGAGCCAGCTTTACGAGCACTGGCTGGAGGTGCCCGCCGTGTTGGAAGCGCACGCGCGGCACCATGAGACCGGGGAGCCGATGCCGGCAGAGATGTTGCGGCGGCTTTTGGACGCGGGGACCTATGACCAGGGCTTTGCCACAGTGGAGTTCGTGGCGAGTGCCATGGTGGATCTGGAGTTCCACACCGGCACGCCTCCCGCCGATCCGATGCAGCGGCAGGCGGAGGTGTTGGATGCCCTGGGGATGCCAACTGCGATTCGGATGCGGCATGCGGCCCCGCATTTCGCGCATGTCTTCAGCAGCGACGGCTATTCGGCGGGCTACTACAGCTACATGTGGTCGGAGGTGATGGACGCGGACGCCTTTGCGGCTTTCGAGGAGGCGGGCGATCCGTTCCACCCGGAGACCGCGGCGAAGCTGGAGCGGTTCATCCTGTCGGCGGGCGGGTCCGAGGATGCCGAGGCGCTGTATCTGAAGTTCCGTGGCAAGATGCCGGAGGTCGAGGCACTGCTCAAGGGCCGGGGGCTGCTGGACGCGGCCTGACCGGGGTCGGCCCTCGGCCCCTCAAAGCGTGGGTGAAACGCTGAGCTGGCTGCGCAGGGCGCCGGGAGGCTGTCCGAACCTTGCCCGGAAGGCGCGCGACAGGGTGGAGGGGCTTGAGAACCCGGTGCGGAGGGCGATTTCGGCGATCGGATGCCCTGTATCGGTCAGCATGCGCCGCGCGGCCTGCAGGCGCAGGTCAAGGGCATGGGCAGCGGGTGTTGTGCCAAGTGCCTGGCGGAACAGGGTTTCCAGGCGGCGCGGGGAAAGGCTGACGGCTTTCGCAGTGGCGGCGGCGGGTTCGGGGGCGTCGATCCGCGCCTCCATCCGGGCCAGCGCCTGAACGACGCGGGGGTCGAGCGCGGGGTCAGCCGGGGCGGTCTGCGGCTCGGTGCCGGCGCGGGCTTCGGTCAGGAAGCTCATCGCGACCTGGCGGGCCAGGGCGGCACCATGACGGGCGCGGATCAGGTGCAGCATGAAATCCGCCGCCGGGGCCGCGCCCGAGATCGTCACGCGGTTGCGGTCGATCACGAAACGGTCGGGGACGACGTCGATTTCGGGGTGGGCGGCGGCCAGGTCCTCCAGGTCTTCCCAATGCACGGTCGCCCGGTGGCCGTCGAGAAGGCCGGCGCGGGCCAGCACCCAGGGGGCGGCGTCGATCCCGCCAACCAGCCGAAAGCGCGGGGCGATGCGACGCAGGTCGCGGATCAGCGGGCGGGTCGCGACCTCGGCCAGCCGGTAGCCGGCGATGACGATCAGGGCGTCGGCGCCGGTGGCATGGGCCAAGGGGCCGGCGGACGGAAGCTCGATCCCGCAGGTGAGCGGGACGGGGGCTCCGTCCGGCGAGACGACGCGCCAGCGGAAGGCCTCATGCCCCAGCTGGCGGTTGGCATTGCGCAGGGGATCGAGGGCCGAGGCGACCTCGAGGATGGATGCCTGCGGCAGGACCAGAAGGGCGATGGTCACGGGCGCTGTGGCCGGCTGGAATATGGCATTTTCCGTCATGAAAATTTCGTAAACTGCAAAGCGGCATCACGCAAGGCAGCTATGCTGTGAGAAAGCCTTTGCGAGGATGCCATGCCGCTGACCATGAACAAGGACGTCTTCATCACCTGCGCCGTCACCGGATCGGGCGGGACGCAGGATCGCAGCCCCCACGTCCCCCGGTCCCCAAAGCAGATCGCCGAGGCCGCGATCGCCGCGGCCAAGGCCGGGGCGGCCGTTGTTCACTGCCACGTCCGCGACCCCGAGACCGGCAAGCCCTCGCGCCGTCTGGACTATTACCGCGAGGTGACCGAGCGCATCCGCGACAGCGATACCGATGTCGTGCTGAACCTGACCGCCGGCATGGGCGGCGACATGTATTTCGACGACACCGAGACGATGACCACGATGGCCGCGAAGTCAGACATGTGCGGCGCGACGGATCGGGTGGCCCATATCGTCGACTGCCGCCCGGAGATCTGCACGCTCGACTGCGGCACGATGAACTTCAACGAGGCGGACTATGTGATGGTCAACACGCCGGGGATGCTGCGCGACATGGCGCGGCGGATGACGGCGGCGGGGGTGCGGATCGAGATCGAGGCCTTCGACACCGGGCATCTGTGGCTGGCGAAGGAACTGGTGCGCGAGGGGGTGATCCCGGAACCCGTGCTGGTGCAGCTTTGCATGGGGGTGCCCTGGGGCGCGCCGGACGACCTGAACACCTTCATGGCGATGGTGAACAACGTGCCTGCGGGCTGGCATTTCAGCGCCTTCGGGCTGGGGCGGAACGAGATGGCCTATGTCGCGGCGGCCACGATTGCCGGGGGCAACGTGCGGGTCGGGCTGGAGGACAACCTTTGGCTGGAAAAGGGCGTGTTGGCGACCAACGCGCAACTGGTCGAACGCGCGGCGACCATCATCGAGAACCTTGGGGCGCGGGTGATCACCCCGGCCGAAGTGCGGGCGCGGCTGAAGCTGGAGAAGCGGGCGCCGGTGGGGAAATAGCCCCGGACCGGAGTGCGGGGGGAAACCTGCGCCTCCGGCGGGGATATTTGCGCCAGTATGAATTGGAAACGCAGTGCCGGATCGGGCGGGCGAGGAGAGCACGGACATGACGCGCAAGGCTGCAATCATCGGCGGCGGAGTGATCGGCGGCGGTTGGGCCGCGCGGTTCTTGCTCAACGGCTGGGACGTGGGCGTTTTTGACCCCGACCCGCAGGCGGAGCGCAAGATCGCGGCGGTGCTGGCGAACGCCCGGCTTGCGCTGCCTGCCCTGAGCGACGTGCCGATGCCGCCCGAAGGCAAGCTTACCTTCCACGGCACCATCGGCGAGGCGGTCGATGGCGCGGACTATGTGCAGGAGTCGGTCTCGGAACGGATCGACCTCAAGCACAAGGTCTATGCCCAGTTGCAGCAATCGAACCCCGGCGTGCTGATCGGGTCGTCCACAAGCGGATTCAAGGCCTCGGACTTGCAGAAATCTGCGGTCAGCCCCGAGAACATCATCGTCGCGCACCCGTTCAATCCGGTGTACCTGTTGCCGCTGTCCGAGATCAGCGGCAGCCCCGCCAACCCGCCCGAGGTGGTGGGGCGGACCGTGCAGATCATGAAGGATGTGGGCATGTTCCCGCTGGTGGTCCGCCACGAGATCGACGCCTTCATCGGCAACCGCTTTCTCGAGGCCGTCTGGCGCGAGGCGCTGTGGATGCTGAAGGACGGCGTCGCCACGACGACAGAAATCGACGAGGCGATCCGCATGGGTTTTGGCCTGCGCTGGGGGCAGATGGGCCTGTTCGAGACCTACCGGATCGCGGGCGGCGAGGCGGGGATGCGGCATTTCATGGCGCAGTTCGGGCCGACGCTGAAGTGGCCCTGGTCGAAGCTGACCGACGTGCCCGACTTCAACGAAGAGCTTGTCGATCTGGTGGCCGGCCAATCCGACGCGCAATCCGGCATGTACGGGATCCGCGAGCTGGAGCGGATCCGCGACCAGAACCTTGTGGGCTTCCTGCGGTCGCTGAAGGAGCGCAACTGGGGTGCGGGCAAGGTTCTGCGCGCGCATGACGAAGCGCGGGCGGCGGCTTTCAACGCCGCGATGGCGTCCGGCATCGACACCGGCGCGAAGGCAGCGCCGCTGGTGATGTGGCAGGGGCAGGTGCTGCCCGGCTGGATCGACTACAACGGCCACATGACGGAAAGCCGCTATCTCTTTGCCTGCTCGGAAACGGTGGACAACTTCCTGCGGCTGATCGGGGCGGGGATGGACTATGTGGCGGCGGGGCATTCGTTCTACACCGCAGAGACGCATATCCGGCATCTGGGCGAGGCCAAGCTGGGCGACCAGCTTCGCGGCGAGGTGCAGATCATTTCGGCGGACGAAAAGCGGTTCCGCAGTTTCGTGCGGATCCTGAAGGGCGACGCCTGCGTGGCGACGGTGGAGCAGTTGTGCCTGCATGTCGACATGGGCGCGGGGAAATCGGTGCCCGCGGCACCCGAGGTCTGGCGCAACCTGAAAGCCATCGCCGCTGCCCATTCCGGGCTGCCGCTGCCCGAGGGCGCGGGTCGGGCCGTGGGCCAGAAGAAGGACTGACGCGATGGATTTCGGACTGACCGAAGAACAGGCGATGATCGTCGAGACGACGCGGGCCTTCGTCGAAACCGAGCTTTACCCGCATGAACTGGCGGTGGAGCGATCGGGCGTGTTGCCGCTGGAGCTGATCCGGGAGATCCAGAAAAAGGCCATGGCCGCAGGGCTTTACGCCGCCAACATGCCGGTGGAGCTGGGCGGCGCGGGCCTCGATACGCTGTCGTGGCTGCTTTACGAGAAAGAGCTGGGGCGGGCGAACTATGCGCTGCACTGGACCTGCGTGGCGCGGCCGTCGAACATTTTGCTCGCCGGAAACGCCGAGCAGCGCGAGCGGTATCTGATGCCCTGCATCCGGGGCGAGACCTGGGATTGCCTGGCGATGACCGAACCCGGTGCGGGGTCGGATCTGCGGGGGATGAAGGCCTCGGCCCGGCAAGACGGCGGCGATTGGGTGCTGAACGGGACGAAGCATTTCATTTCCCACGCCGACCTTGCGGGATTTGCGATCTGCTTCATGGCGTCGGGCGAGGAACAAACCCCGCGCGGGCCGAAGAAGCTGATCACGGCCTTCTTCGTCGACAAGGGCACGCCCGGCTTCACCGTGCGGGACGGGTATCGCAACGTCAGCCACCGCGGGTATACCAACTGCGTGCTGGAGTTCGACGACTGCCGGGTGCCGGCAGCGAACGTGCTGGGCGAGGTGCACAAAGGCTTCGAGGTGGCGAATTCCTGGCTGGGCGCGACGCGGCTGCAGGTGGCCTCCACCTGCCTTGGCCGCGCAGAGCGGGCGCTGGCGCTGGCGGTGGCCTATGCGGCGGAGCGCAAGCAGTTCGGGCAGACTATCGGCAAGTTCCAGGGTGTCAGCTTCAAGCTGGCCGACATGGCGATGGAACTGAAGGCGGCCGAGTTGCTGACGCGCGAGGCGGCGTGGAAATACGACCAGGGCACGGTGACCGAGGCCGACATGGCGATGGCCAAGCTGAAGGCGACCGAGGTGCTGGCGATGGTGGCCGACGAGGCGATCCAGATCCACGGCGGGATGGGCCTGATGGACGAGTTGCCGCTGGAACGCATCTGGCGCGATGCCCGCGTAGAGCGGATCTGGGAGGGCACCTCCGAGATCCAGCGGCACATCATCAGCCGCGAATTGCTGCGGGCAGTCGGGGGTTGAACCGTCGGAGCGGGGGCGCTTCGCCCCCCGCACCCCCCGAGGATATTTGAGGACGAAGAATGCAGACTTTTTCCGTTTCCGGTAACTGCGCGTTAACGTTGATGCGCGATTCTGTCAGAACGGTACAGGCGGGGACGCCGATGACCGTGACGTGGAATGGCACCTCGCTCCGGTATCCGGGGCGGGGTGTTCTCATTCTTCGTCCCCAAGTATCCCGGGGTCCGGGGCAGCGCCCCGGGAGCGTTGCAGCAAACGAAGGTCGGGCATGAGCCGCCTCGACCGTCTCCTCCGCCCGCGCCACATCGCCGTTCTGGGGGCCGGTTGGGCGCTGAACGTCATCGAACAATGCCGCAAGATGGGCTTCAAGGGGCCGGTCTGGCCGGTGCATCCGACGAAGGCCGAGATCGGCGGGCTGAAAGCCTATGCCTCCCTCGCCGACTTGCCCGAAGCGCCTGATGCCACCTTCATCGGGGTGAACCGCTTTGCCACGGTCGACGTGGTCGCGGAACTGGCCACGATGGGCGCTGGCGGGGCGATCTGCTTTGCCTCGGGCTGGACTGAGGTGGGCGAGGCAGGGTTGCAGGACCGGTTGGTCGCGGCAGCGGGGGACATGCCGATCCTCGGGCCGAACTGCTACGGGGTGATCAATTACCTTGACGGCGCGCTTCTGTGGCCGGATCAGCATGGCGGGGTGCCCGTCGACAAAGGCGTGGCGCTGGTCAGCCAGTCGTCGAACATCGTGATCAACCTCGGGATGCAAGCCCGCGGCCTGCCGGTGGCCTATGTCGCCTGCCTTGGCAATGCGGCTGTGGTGGGCTTGGCCGAGTTGACCGGGGCGCTGCTGGACGATCCGCGCGTCACGGCGGTCGGGCTTTACATCGAGGGGATCGACGATGCCCCGGCTTTTGCTGCCCTGGCGGAAAAGGCGCGGGCGATGGGCAAGGGGGTCGTCGCGATCAAGTCGGGCAAGACCGAGCTGTCGCGGACGGCGGCGGCCTCGCATACCGCCTCGCTGGCCGGGGGCGGGGCGGCGTCCAGCGCGTTCCTGCGCCAGATCGGGGTGGCGGAGGTCAACACGCCCTCGGAACTGATCGAGACCTTGAAGATCTTCCATGTCCACGGGCCGCAGATCGGCACCCGCATCTGTTCGCTGTCCTGTTCGGGCGGCGAGGCCGGGCTGGTCGCGGACCTTGCGGCACCCTTCGGCATCGACTTCCCGCCGGTGCCGCAGGCCACGCATGACCGGCTGTTCGCGGTGCTGGGGGAAATCCCCACGATCTCCAACCCATTGGATTATCACACCTTCATCTGGGGCGACGGGCCGAAGACCACGGAAGTCTTCAGCGCCATGCTGGAGGCCTATGACGCGGGGCTCTACATCATCGACACGCCGCGGGCCGACCGTTGCGATCCTTCTTCTTACCAGCCGGCGCTGGACGCTATCGTCGCCGCTCAGACTGCGACGGGGAAGATCGCGTTTCCGGTGGCGTCGATGGCCGAGAATTTTGGCGAGGCGCGGGTGGCTGCGATGCTGGACCACGGGGTCTGCACACTTCTGGGGCTGGAAACCGCGCTGGCGGCGATCCGGGCGGCGCAGACTCCGGCAGGGATGGCAGGCTGGCGGCCGGTCGCGGCCCTGCCGCCGCGCCAGACGCGGATGCTGTCCGAAGCGGAAGGGAAGGCGCTCATCGCTGCGGCTGGGGTTGCGGTGCCGAAGGCGGTTTCAGCGCCGACGCTGGACGGGTTGGTCACGGCGGGGTTAACCCCGCCCTACGCCCTGAAGGGCCTGGGCTTTGCCCACAAGACCGAGGCCGGGGCGGTGCGGCTGGGGCTGGCCTCGCTGGACGGGCAGGCCGCGATGCCGGGGGCAACGGGCTATCTGGTCGAGGAGATGGTCACGGGGGCGGTGGCCGAACTCCTTCTGGGGCTGCGCCGCGACCCGGTCTATGGCGTGACGCTGACGCTGGGGATGGGCGGCGTGACGGCAGAGCTTCTTGCCGATACGGTGACGCTGGTGCTGCCGGTGACGGAAGCGCAGGTGCTGGAGGCGGCGAAGGGCCTGCGGCTTTGGCCGTTGCTTGATGGCTATCGGGGGCGTCCCAGAGCCGACATGCAGGCGGTTGCGGCACTGGCGGTCCGCTTGGGTGCGCTGATGCTGGCGTACGAAAGTCTTGAGGAAATCGAGATCAACCCAGTCATGGTGCGTGAAACGGGTGCCGTGGCGGTAGATGCATTGGTGAGGAGAGCGTGATGGACATGCGGACCGAAGGCCCGGTGAAAACGCGGCGCGAGGGGGCCATTCTGGAGGTGACGCTGGACGCGCCCAAGGCCAACGCGATCAGCCTTGCGACCAGCCGGGTGATGGGGCTGGTGTTCCGCGACTTTCGGGACGACGACAGTTTGCGCGTCTGCATCCTGCGCGCGGCGGGGGAAAAGTTCTTCTGCCCCGGCTGGGACCTGAAGGCCGCGGCCGCGGGCGATGCGGTGGATGGCGACTATGGCGTGGGCGGCTTTGGCGGCTTGCAGGAGTTGCCGAACCTGAACAAGCCGGTGATCGCCGCCGTGCAGGGCATCGCTTGCGGCGGCGGGCTGGAACTGGCGCTTTCCGCCGACCTGATCCTGTGTTCCACCAACGCGACCTTCGCCCTGCCGGAAATCCGGTCAGGGACGGTGGCCGATGCGGCCAGCATCAAACTGCCAAAGCGCATCCCCTATCATGTGGCGATGGACCTTTTGCTCACGGGGCGCTGGTTCGATGCCGAGGAGGCGTTCCGCTGGGGGATCGTGAAGGAAATCTGCGCGCCGGAGGAGCTTTTGCCCAAAGCCTGGGTGCTTGCCCGGCTTTTGGAAAGCGGCCCGCCCCTGGTCTATGCCGCGATCAAGGAAGTCGTGCGCGAGGCCGAGGCCATGCGCTTTCAGGACGCCCTCAACCGGATCACCAAGCGGCAGATGCCGACGGTGGACCGGCTCTATTCGTCCGAGGACCAGCTGGAGGGCGCGCGGGCCTTTGCCGAAAAGCGCGATCCGGTGTGGAAGGGGAAGTAAGGGGCCGTGGGAGTGAGCGATGCCAGACCATAAGTATGTGAGCCGCATCCTCTGGACCGGAAACCGGGGCGAGGGGACGGCGCATTACAGGGCCTATGACCGGACCTGGGACATCGCGGTGCCGGGCAAGGCGGTGGTGCGGTGTTCCAACGATCCCCTGCTCGGGGGCGATCCCGCGAAGATGAACCCGGAGGATCTGCTGCTGTCGGCGCTCGCCGCCTGTCACATGCTTTGGTATCTGCACTACGCAAGCGAGGCCGGGATCGTGGTGACGGGGTATACCGATGCTCCGGTCGGGCTTGGCGAGGTTGGTCGCGGCGGCGCGGGGCGGTTCCTGAAGGTGACGTTGCGTCCGCATGTCGTCGTGGCGGCGGGGACCGATCTGGCGGCCGCCGAGGCGATCCACCACCGCATCGACGCGGTCTGTTTCATTGCAAGGTCGGTGAACTTTCCGGTCGACTGCGCCCCGACCTTTGCGGTTGCGCCAGGCTGATTCCTGCCCTCTGGCGACATCGGGTGTCGCAAAGCGAGCGGTTCGCGGCCTTGTGCCCGGTTAGGGTGCCGCGACGTGCCGGGGGGCGACATGGACGAGACGGATTACATCATCGTGGGCGCGGGCTCGGCCGGCTGCGTGCTTGCCGAACGCCTGTCGGCAAGCGGCAGGCACAGGGTCACGGTGCTTGAGGCCGGGGGCAGCGACCGACGCTTCTATGTCCATCTCCCCCTGGGATACGGAAAGCTGTTCTACGACCCCGCCGTGAACTGGCTTTACCGGACGGAACCCGACCCCGGACTGGCCGGAAACCGGGATCACTGGCCGCGGGGCAAGGTGCTTGGCGGGTCGTCCAGCATCAACGCGATGGTCTGGATCCGGGGGCATCAGGCCGACTACGAAGAGTGGGGTCGTGAAAATCCCGGCTGGGGCTGGGACGATTGTCTTGCTGCCTACCGCGCGATCGAGGACAACGAGGCGGGCGCGGATGCCTGGCGCGGCAAGGGCGGGCCGTTGTTCATCTCGGCCAACCGCTCGGGCCTGCACCCCCTTGTCCCGGCCTATGTCGCGGCCTGTGGCGAAGCAGGGCTGCCGGAGACCCCGGATTTCAACGGGGCGCGGCAGGAAGGGGCTGGCGTCTACCAGATGACGATCAAGGGGCGGCGGCGGAACTCGGCGGCGCGGGCTTTCCTGCGGCCGGCGATGAAACGGGCGAATGTGCGGGTGATCACCGGGGCGCTGGCGACCCGTGTGGTGATCGAGGGTGGTCGCGCGGTCGGGGTCGAATACCGGCGCGGCGGCGAGACCCGGGTGCTGCGGGCGAAGGCCGAGGTGATCCTCTCGGGCGGGGCGATCAACTCGCCGCAACTGTTGCAACTGTCGGGGATCGGTCCGGGGCCGCTGTTGCAAAGCCTCGGCATCCCGGTGCTGCGCGACAATCCGAATGTCGGCGATCACCTCAGCGACCACCAGGGGCTCAACTACACCTGGGCGATGAAGGTGCCGACCTACAATGACGAGCTGCGGCCCTGGTGGGGCAAGCTGCGGGCGGGATTGCAGTATTTCCTGGGTGGCGGCGGTCCTCTGGCCAAGTCGATCAACCATGGCGGCGGGTTCTTCCGCACGCGGCCAGACCTCGACCGGCCGAACATGCAGCTTTACTTCCAGGCCTTCTCCACGCTCATCCCGCGCGATGGCGAGCGGCCGCTCTTGACCCCCGACCCCTGGTCGGGGATGTCGATCGGGCTGTCCAACTGCCGCCCGACCAGCCGCGGCCATATCCGGCTGCGCAGCGCCGACCCCGAGGTGCATCCGGTCATCACCGCGAACGCCTTTTCAACGAACAATGACGTGGAAGAGATGCTTGCGGCGGTCAAGGTCCTGCGCCGGATCGCGGCGCAGCCCAGTCTGGCGCGGCTGATCAGGGAAGAGCTGCGACCGGGGCCGGACGTGCGCTCGGATGAAGAGCTTATCCAGGATTTCCGGTCCCGATCCGGGACGGTGTATCACCCAAGCTGCACCTGCCGGATGGGGCCGGACGCGGGAACTGCCGTGGTGGATGCCGCCCTCAAGGTGCATGGCGTCGGGGGCTTGCGGGTGATCGACGCAAGCGCGTTTCCGACGATCATCGCTGGGAACACCAACGCCCCGGCGATGCTGATGGGCTGGAAGGGCGCCGAGGCGGTGCTGCGCGATGCGCGGCAAGGGCGGGTCGGCACCGCATCGTAGGGTGCGGCGCACAGCGTACCGGCCGATGGTGCGCGTTGGGCCGCACCCTACTCGCCTCGCGGGAACCGTTTGCTGTCTTCCAGCACGTTCAGGTCCATGTGGTTGCGCATGTAGCGTTCGCTCGCCGCGCGCAGGGGCTGATGGTCCCAGGGGTAGTAGGCTCCGTTGCGCAGCGCCTGATACACCACCCAGCGGCGGGCCTGGCTTTCGCGGACCTGGGCGTCATAGGCGGCCAGATCCCAGCGTCGGTCCGCAAGCGCGCGGAAATGGGCAAGGATTTCGACGGCCCGAGGATCCCGGGCGAGGTTGGTGGTTTCGCCCGGGTCGTTGGCCACGTCGAAAAGCTGTTCGGGGTCTGCGGGGCAGCGGATGTATTTCCAGGCACCCTCGCGCAAGGCGACCATCGGCGTGATCGTGCCTTCGGCGGCATATTCCATGGCGACCGGGCCACGCGGGGCACCGTTCGCGACGGGGATCAGGTTGACGCCCTCGGTCCAGGGCGCGACCTCGTCCATCGAGATGCCAGCGAGGGCCGCAAGGGTGGGGGCGAGGTCGATGGAAGAGACCGGCGTGTCGATGCGGCCCGCAGGCATCTCGGGGGCGGCGATCATCAGCGGCACGCGGGCCGAGCCTTCATAGAAGCTCATCTTGAACCAGAGGCCCTTTTCTCCAAGCATCTCGCCATGGTCGGAGAGAAAGACGACATGAGCCGCTTGCCGGGTGGCCTCCAGCACCTGGAGAATCTCGCCGATCTTGTCATCGATATAGGAAATGTTGGCAAAATAGGCGCGGCGGGCGCGGCGGACGTCGTCCGGGGTGATGGTCAGCGCGCGCCAGTCGCAGGCGTCCATCAGGCGCCGGGAATGGGGGTCCATGTCGTCGTAGGCGAGGGGTTCCGGCGGCTCGCATTCCGGGGTGCCCTTATAAAGGTCCCAGTATTTGCGGCGGGCGACGAAAGGGTCGTGCGGGTGAGTGAAGCTGACGGTCAGCGCCCAGGGGCGGGGGTCTTGCCCGCGCGAGAGGTCGTAGAGCTTCTGCACCGCCTGAAAGGCCACGTCATCGTCGTATTCGTACTGGTTGGTGATCTCGGCCACTCCGGCCCCGGTGACCGAGCCGAGGTTGTGATACCACCAGTCGATCCGCTCGCCCGGCTTGCGGTAATCCGGGGTCCAGCCGAAATCGGCGGGGTAGATGTCGGTGGTCAGGCGCTGTTCAAAGCCGTGCAGCTGGTCTGGGCCGACGAAATGCATCTTGCCGGACAGCGCGGTCTGATAGCCGGCCCGGCGCAGGTGGTGGGCATAGGTCGGGATGTCCGAGGCGAACTCGGCGGCGTTGTCGTAGACCCTCGTGCGGCTGGGGAGCTGGCCGGACATGAAACTGGCCCGGGCAGGCGCACACAGCGGCGAGGCGGTGTAGGCATTGGCAAACCGCGCCGAACGGGCGGCCAGGGCCCGCAAATTCGGACAGTGCAGGAAGTCGGCAGGGCCGTCGGGGAACAGCGTCCCGTTCAGCTGGTCGACCATCAGGATCAGGAGGTTGGGCTTCGACATCGGTGCGTCCCTTGACGGTTGTGCGACCTGTCTAGCCGGCCGGGCGCCTGCGTCTGGTTCCCGACCGACCGGCTGGTGCCGGAAGCGTCAGCTTGGCTGCGCGCCGCCCGTGGCCTCGGTCACCTGGTCGGCCGCGGCCCGGACCAACGCGCCGATGCGGGTGGCATCCGAAAGCCCCATGCGGAAAGCAGGCCCCGAGACGGAGAGACCCGCCACCGGTTCGCGATGCGCATTGAAGATCGGGGCGGCGACGCAGCGCATGCCTTCGGCGCGTTCCTGATCGTCGATGGAAAAACCCCGGTCGCGGGTGCGGGAAAGGTCGCGCAGCAGGGCACTGTCGCTGGTGAGGGTGAGGGAGGTGAACTTCTCCAGCCCCTTGCGGGCAAGGATGCTGCGGGCCTTTTCCTCGGGATACCAGGCCAGCAGCGCCTTGCCGATGCCGGACGCATGCATCGCCGCGCGGGTTCCGGGCGGAAAGAAGGCGCGTATCGCCTCATAGGTCTCGACCTGGGCGAGAAAGACCACCTCGTCGCGGACCTCGATGCCAAGATTCGCGGTTTCCCCGGTTTCGCGCATCAGCGCGTCCATCGGCTGGCGGGCACGTTCGACGACCTTGGTGCGCTTGAGGAACGCCGACCCGATGCGAAACGCACCCGGGCCGACGTGCCAGAACTGGCCAGGCTCTTCGGCCTCGACCATGGCGTGGCCCTGCAAGGTGACAAGCGCGCGGAAGACGGTGGCAATGGCCTCGCCGGTGGCCTCGCTGATCTCCGACAGGGTGCGGCCCGGATGCAGGGCGACATGGGTCAGGATGTCGAGACCCCGGTCCAGAGCCTGGACGGTGTTCTGATCGGTCTTGTCGTGAAACGCCTTTGGCCTGCCGCGCGGTTTTTGTGCCATGATCGAAGCCTCCTGCAGGGTGAAAAAGCGCAAGGTGTTGACTGATTTGCGGAATAGCAGGAAACCACCTGAATGAAAAATCTTTTCGAAAAAATTGCGCGCATTGGTCGCAGGGCCTAGCCTTTGCGGGCAGTCATCCTGGGAGTTGCCCGATGTCCACGCAGAACCCGGTCTTCATTCCGGGCCCGACGAACATCCCCGACTCGGTCCGCAAGGCTTGCGACATGCCGACGCTTGACCACCGCTCGCCCGCCTTTGCGCGGCTGTTCAGACCGGCGGTCGAGGGGGTCCGGCGGGTGCTTCGGATGGAGGAGGGGGAGATCATCGTGATCCCCTCGACCGGCACCGGCGGCTGGGAGGCGGCGATCTCCAACACGCTGTCGCCGGGCGACACGGTGCTCGCGGCGCGGTTCGGCATGTTCAGCCACCGCTGGATCGACCTCTGCCAGCGCCACAAGCTGGATGTCGAGATCATCGAGACGCCCTGGGGCGAGGGCGCACCGCTGGCGGCCCTTGCCAGGGTGCTGCGCGCGGACAAGACCGGGCACATCAAGGCGGTGCTGGCGACGCACAACGAGACGGCGACCGGGGTGAAATCCGACATCGCGGGCATCCGGGCCGTGCTGGACGCGGCCGCCCATCCGGCCATGCTGTTCGTGGACGGCGTGTCGTCCATCGGCTCGATGCCGTTCGACTTTGCCGGCTGGGGCGTGGACATCGCCGTGGCGGGCAGCCAGAAGGGGTTCATGCTGCCGGCCGGGCTGGCAATCCTGGGGCTCAGCCCCAAGGCCATCATGGCGATGGAGACCGCGCGACTGCCCAGAACCTATTTCGACTTCAAGGACATGCTGGCGGCCTATGCCCGGGGCGGCTATCCCTACACACCCGCCGTCGGGCTGATCGCGGGGCTGGCACATTCCATCGACCTTCTCGAATCCGAGGGTCTGGAAGCGGTCTATGCCCGGCACCACCGCCTTGCCGAAGGCGTGCGCAGCGCGGTCTTCGCCTGGGGCATGACGCCTTATGCGGCCTCGGCGGAGCTCTACTCGGATACGGTGACGGCGGTGAAGGTGCCCGAGGGCTGCGACGGCACTGCGCTGGTGCAGCTTGCGGCGTCGAAATACGGGATGGCCTTCGGCGTCGGCCTGGGCGAGGTCGCGGGCAAGGTGTTCCGCATCGGGCATCTGGGGATGCTGACCGAGGCGATGATGCTGTCGGGCCTCTCTGTGGCCGAGATGTGCATGGCCGATCTGGGCTGGCCCGTGCGTCTGGGCTCGGGCGTCGCAGCGGCGCAGGAGTATTACCGCGGCACGGTTCCCGCTCTGGCGCAGGCGGCGGAGTGAGGCGCAAATCTTTTCGAAAAGATTTGCAAAATCCTTCGAAGGATTTTGGGCCCGGCAACGAGAGGGCGGGACAATGAAGGACACGACCATGCAGATTCCGACTTTCGACGACGTGCTGGCCGCCCATGCCCGCATCGCGCCCCACATCCACCGGACCCCGGTGCTGACCTCGCGCTATTTCAACGACCTGACCGGGGCGGACCTGTTCTTCAAGTGCGAGAACTTTCAGAAAGCAGGGGCGTTCAAGGTGCGCGGTGCCTGCAATGCGGTTTTCGGGTTGACCGATGATCAGGCGGCCAGGGGCGTCTGCACCCATTCCAGCGGCAACCACGCGCTGTCGCTGTCCTATGCGGCCGGTCGCCGGGGCATTCCCTGCAACGTGGTGATGCCGCGCACCGCCCCGCAAGCGAAGAAGGACGCCGTGCGCGGCTATGGCGGTGTGATCACCGAATGCGACCCCTCGACCTCAAGCCGCGAAGCGGTCTTCGCCGAGGTTCAGGCCCGGACCGGGGGCGAATTCGTCCATCCTTACAACGACCCGCGCGTCATCGCCGGTCAGGCGACCTGCTCGCGGGAACTGATGGAACAGGTCGAGGGGCTGGACGCGATCATCGCGCCGATCGGCGGCGGCGGAATGATCTCCGGCACCTGCCTGACCGTGGCCTCGACCGCGCCGGGCGTCGCGGTCTATGCCGCAGAGCCCAGGAACGCCGACGATGCGTTCCGCAGCTTCAAGGCGGGCCGGATCATCGCCGACGACGCGCCGGAAACGGTTGCCGATGGCCTCAAGGTGCCGTTGAAGGCGCTGACCTGGCACTTCGTTTCCCGCCATGTGACCGACATCTTCACCGCGTCCGAAGACCAGATCGTCGACGCGATGAAACTGACCTGGAAGCGGATGAAGATCGTGATGGAGCCAAGCTGTGCGGTGCCCCTCGCCTGCATTCTGGCCAACCCAGAGGTGTTCCGTGGCCGCAAGGTCGGGGTGATCATCACCGGCGGTAATGTGGACCTTGACCGCCTTCCCTGGATGAAAGGATGAATCCGATGAACAAATCGACGAATTTTCAAGGTCTTGAGGTGGGCTACGACATTCCCGCCCTGCCCGGAATGAGCGAAGCGGACATCCAGACGCCTTGCCTTGTCCTTGACCTCGATGCGCTGGAGCGGAACATCGTCAAGATGGGCGACTATGCCCGGGCCCACGGCATGCGGCACCGGGTGCATGGCAAGATGCACAAGTCGGTCGATGTGGCCCTGCTGCAGGAACGGCTCGGAGGGTCGGTCGGGGTCTGCTGCCAGAAGGTCTCCGAGGCCGAGGTCTTTGCCCGCGGCGGGATCAAGGATGTGCTGGTGTCCAACCAGGTGCGCGACCCGGCAAAGATCGACCGGCTGGCGCGGCTGCCAAAGCTTGGGTGCCGGACCATCGTTTGCGTCGACATGCCGGACAATGTGGCCGATCTGTCCGCAGCGGCGGTCCGGCACGGCGCGACCATCGAATGTCTGGTCGAGATCGACTGCGGCGCGGGACGTTGCGGGGTGAGGACAACACCCGAAGTGCTTGACCTGGCCCGGTCCATCGCCGCCGCTCCGGGCCTGAAATTCTCGGGCATCCAGGCCTATCAGGGCGCGATGCAGCACTTGGACGTCTATGCCGACCGCAAGGCCAGGATCGATCTTGCCGTGGCGCAGGTGAAGGATGCGGTCGACGCGCTGCGCGCCGAAGGCCTGGCCTGCGACATCGTCGGCGGCGGCGGCACCGGCAGCTACCAGTTCGAAAGCGCCTCGGGCGTCTACAACGAGCTGCAATGCGGCTCTTATGCCTTCATGGACGCGGATTACGGGCGCATTCTCGACAAGGACGGCAAGCGGATCGATCAGGGAGAATGGGAAAACGCGCTGTTCCTTCTGACCAGCGTGATGAGCCATGCCAAACCCGACAAGGCCATCGTCGATGCGGGCCTGAAGGCGCAGTCGGTGGACAGCGGGCTGCCGGTGGTCTTCGGCCGCAGCGATGTGAGATACGTCAAGTGCAGCGATGAACACGGGGTGGTCGAGGACCCGGGCAGCGTGCTGAAGGTCAACGACAAGCTGCGTCTGGTGCCGGGCCATTGCGACCCGACCTGCAACGTGCATGACTGGTATGTCGGGATCCGGGGCGGCAAGGTCGAAGTCGTCTGGCCCGTCTCGGCCCGGGGCAAGGCCTATTGAGAGGGCAAACGCAGGCTGGGCCGATTGCCCAACCTATTGGTGCCGGGCGCTGTCGAACCACATCTGGAGCTGTGCTGATGCTGATCGTTCCCGAGGCCCTGATCGCCTCGCTTGTCACCCCCGAGGACGCCTTCCGCGCCGTCGAGGCCTGCTTTGCCGCCATGGCCCGGGGTGAGGCCCGCAACTTCCCGGTCGTGCGCGAGGCCCTGGGCGAGGGGCGGCAGTATGGTTTCAAGTCGGGGCTTGACCGGGCTGCGGGCGTCGTCGGGGTGAAGGCCGGGGGGTATTTCCCCGGCAATGCGGCGAAGGCGCTGATCAATCATCAGTCCTCGGTCTTCCTGTTCGATCCGGACACCGGGCGGCCGGTGGCGATGGTGGGGGGCAATCTTCTCACCGCTTTGCGGACGGCGGCGGCAGCGGCCATCGCCATCGACCGGCTGGCGCGACCCGAGGCGGAGGTGTTGGGGATCGTCGGCGCGGGGCATCAGGCGGGGTTTCAGCTGCGTGCGGCGGCTCGGGTGCGGCGGTTCCGGCGGGTCATCGCCTGGAACCTGCATCCCGAGATGCTGCCGAAACTGGGCGCAGTGGCCGCCGAAATTGGCTTGCCGTTCGAGGCGGTCCCCCTGGACCGGATGCGCGAGGCCGAGGTGATCGTGACCATCACCTCATCGCCCGCGGCCAGTCTGCTGGCGGCGCATGTCGCGCCGGGCACGCATCTCAGCTGTATGGGGACGGACACGCAGGGCAAACAGGAGGTCGAGCCTGCGCTGGTGGCCGCGGCATCGGTCTTCACCGACGAGGTGGCGCAAAGCGTGACCATCGGCGAGGCGCAGCACGCGGTGGGGGCCGGCCTTCTGCAAGCGGGCGCGATCCGGCCCCTGGGCGACGTTCTGACCGGTGCCGATCCCGGGCGGCGGCGGGCAGGGGAGGTGACGCTGTATGACGGGACCGGGGTTGCGCTGCAGGATCTTGCAGTCGCGTCCGTCGCGGTCGCCCGGGCGCGTGAACGCGGGCTGGGGATCGAAGTCGGGGTCTGACGGGCGGTCTGCCGCAAGGTGATGCACGAGACGGGTGTTTGCCAGGCAGCCTGCGGCCTTTCGACGAAACCGGCATGCGCCTTGATCGCTCAGGCCCTGACGCGGGGCTGTCCGGCACGAGACATGGTCAGTCCGGTCGCTTCGGACTCGCGTTGGACTTTGGTCAGGCTCCGGCCCGGCTTCGCGGCATGGACCGGGGGCAAACCGGGCCGTTGGGCTTTCGGGGCGGGGCCTGGGTGAAAGGATCGACCGATCCGGCAACGTCCCCCGGGGTGGCGGCAGTCGGACCGCCCGGCCTTGGTCCTTCGGGCCTGGTCGACCGGGGCGTGAGGCCGGGCGATCCGATACGATCATCGCGCCTTCACGTCGATGCGCAGGGCCTGGGCGCGGGTTTCGCGATGCGCGGCGAGCCAGGCGGCAAGGTCATCGACGGGCATCGGTCTGGCGATGACGTAGCCCTGGACATGGCCACAGCCAAGCTGCGCCAGAAGCGCATGTTCGCCGGGGGTCTCCACGCCTTCGGCCAAAGTTGCCAGCCCCAGGCGTTCGGCCAGGGACAGGATCGCGGTCACGAGGTTCTGCTGGTCACGGTTCTGGTCGACGTCGCGGATGAAGCTGCGGTCGATCTTCAGCCGGTTCAGCGCAAAGCGACGGATCGCGGTGATCGAGGCGTGGCCGGTGCCGAAATCGTCGAGGTCGACATTGCATCCCATCGCGGCAATCCGGCCGATGTTCGCGGCGATGATGTCCTCGCCATCGCCTGCGACCACCGATTCCAGCACTTCGACAGTCAGGCGCGACGGGGCCAGCTGAAAACGGTCCAGAGTCCAGCCCAGACGTTCCGGCAGGTGCGGGTCGCGCAGCTCCTGTGCCGAAAAGTTCACCGCCACGGTCGGAATCATCAGGCCCTTGCGGTCGAATTCGGCAAGCGTCGCAAGCGACTGGGTCAACATGGTCTGACCCAGAAGCTCCATCAGATCTGACCCTTCGAGCGCGGGCAGGAAAGCCCCGGGCGCGAGACAGCCGCGGTCGGGATGCTGCCAGCGCGCCAGTGCCTCGATCCCCGTCACCTCGCCGCTGTCGGTCGAGACCTGAGGCTGAAACCAGGCCCTGATCTCGCCGCGGTCGACGGCCCCGGCAAAGCCCGCACGCAGGCCATCCCGGTCGGCGCGTGCCCGGGCAAGCTCGGCCGAGAAGCCGCGGATCGCGCCCGGACGGCAGGCCGACGCTTCATCCCCCGCGACCTGGGCGGCATCCAGAAGCGCGCGCCCCGAGGGTTGCGACAGTTGTTGAGCGACGCAGAAGCCGATCGAACAGGTGACCTGCACCGGCCCTGTCGCCAGTGTCACCGGCTGCTGGGCCACCAGTTGCAGGCGGGCCGCGATCCGCACCATGATCTCGAGATCAAGCCGGGGCGATGCGGCCAGGGCGACCGCAAGACTGCCGTCCTCGAGCGTGTAGAGCAGATCGCCAGGACGCAGGGCCCCGCGCAGGCGGGCAACACAGGCCGACAGCACCTCGCTTTGCCGGGCGCGGCCCAGACGGTCGCAGAGATGGGCTGCGTCGTCGAACTGGATGACAAGGCAGCCGGTCGTCCCACCGCTGGCCTTGACCTCGGCCAGAGTTGCATCCAGCCGGGCGATCACCTGGTCGGACATCGCCCCGGAGTCAGCCGGCCCACCCTTGCGCCCGAAGGCAAGCACGGCGAGCGGAAGCGCCACGGCAAGACCTGCCAGCGCAGCCTCGCCCCCGAGCTGAACGGCGAGAAGCGCCAGAAGCGGCAACAGGGCGAGGATCTTCCAGGCGTGGTCCGCCAGGTGTTGCAGCGCCTTGGTCATGCAGGATGCCCCCGTTGTGGCGGGCAAAGCACCCGCTGATCGGGGTCAGGCTAGGGTGATGTTCCTGATCAGTTCCTTAACGCTCATCCGAAAGTTGCGTAGAATTTTCCCCATCTGCCCCGGCGAAAGCCGGGCTGGCTGCGGCAAGCGACGCAAAGTCGAAAAGCGTCGGGTCCGCCAGATGCGCGGGCCTTACGTTCAGCAGCGAGCGGAACATGACCTGACGCCGTCCCGGGGTCCGCGCCTCCCATTCGTCCAGGAGCCTTTTCACCTGGGCGCGCTGCAGGCCCTCCTGGCTGCCGCACAGGTCGCAGGGGATGATCGGATAGCCCATCGCGGCGGCGAACTTGCCGCAATCCTCCTCGGCGACAAAGGCGAGGGGGCGGGCCACGAACAGATCGCCGTCCTCGTTCAGAAGACGCGGCGGCATCGCGGCCAGGCGGCCGCCATGGAAGAGGTTCATGAAGAAGGTTTGCAGGATGTCGTCGCGGTGATGGCCAAGGACGACGGTGGAACAACCCTCCTCGCGCGCGATGCGATACAGGTTGCCCCGACGCAGGCGCGAGCACAGGGAACACATCGTCCCGCCGGGTTTGATCTTGTCGATGACGACCGAATAGGTGTCCTGATAGTCGATCCGGTGCGGCACCCCCATCTTCGTCAGGAATTCGGGCAATACTGTCGCCGGAAAGCCGGGCTGGCCCTGATCAAGGTTGCAGGCCAGCAGTTCCACCGGCAGAAGACCGCGCCACTTCAGTTCGTGCAGCACCGCCAGCAGCGTGTAGCTGTCCTTGCCGCCCGACAGGCAGACCAGCCAGCGGTCGCCCGCGCGGGCCATGCCATAGGTGTCGATCGCCTCACGCACCTGGCTGACCAGGCGTTTGCGCAGCTTGCGGAATTCGAGGCCCTTCGGGGCACCGTGGAACAGGGGATGGATCTCGTCCGTGTCGTCAAGCATCGGGGGGCCTCGCGCGAATGCGCCCTTATGCCAGAGCCGCGCGCCGAGGGCAAAGGTCAGACATGCTGCGCGCCGTTGACCTCGATCTCGGCGCCCGAGATGTAGCTGGACTGGTCGGAACACAGGAACCAGATCACATCCGCCACTTCTTTCGGCTGGCCCAGCCGCTGCATCGGCAGCTTCTCGACGATCTTGTCGGTGCCGGGCGACAGGATCGCGGTTTCCACCTCTCCCGGGGCGATGGCGTTGACGCGGACACCAAGGGGCCCGAAATCATGCGCCATCTCCCGGGTCAACGCGGCAAGCGCGGCCTTCGACGTGGCATAGGCGGCGCCGGCAAAGGGGTGGACCCGCGCCCCGGCGATGGAGGTCACGTTGACGATGGACCCCTTGGCGGCGGTCAGTTCGTCCTTCAGCCCGCGCGCGAGGATCACGCTGGAAAAGAAGTTCACATGGAACACATGCCCCCAGGTCCGCAGATCCGTGTCCAGCGTGTTCAGCCGCTTGCCGCCCGGACCCTTCGGACTGATCCCGGCATTGTTCACCAGCGCGTCGATCCGGCCGCCGACCTTGGCCTTGATCGTCTCGATCGCCGCGATGGTCTTGTTGGGATCGGCAAGGTCGATCTCGATATGGTTCGCCTCGCCCCCCGGCCAGGGGCAGCGGACATCGAAGGGCTGGCGGGAACAGGTGAGAACCCGCCAGCCCTCGGCCGAGAACCGCTTGACGGTGGCATGGCCGATGCCGCGGCTGGCCCCGGTCAGGACGAGGGTTTTCGGTTCGGACATCGGCGGTCTCCCTTTCGGGCAAGGCTAACCTTCCCCGCGGGGAAGGCAAGGCTTGGCGGAGGGGCGCAAAATCCTTCCCCGCGGGGAAGGTGTGTCTTGGCAGGGGGGTGGAAAAACCGTATGCGGCCCTGCAAGATGGAGGTCCCGATGAAGCAGCAGACCCTGACCATGCAAGACGCCATCACCACCGCCAAGATGCTGTCCGAGGCGCTGCCCTACCTGCAACGCTTCGAGGACGCGGTGGTGGTGGTGAAATTCGGCGGCAACGCGATGGGCGACGAGGCGGCGATGGCCGAGTTCGCCCGCGACATCGTGCTGATGAAACAGGTGGGCGTGCATCCGGTCGTGGTCCATGGCGGCGGGCCGATGATCAACGAGATGCTGGAAAAGCTTGGCATCAAGTCCCAGTTCGTGCGCGGCAAGCGGGTGACGGACAAGGCGACGGTCGAAGTGGTCGAGATGATCCTGTCCGGCCTGGTGAACAAGCGGATTGTGCAGGCGATCATGGATGCGGGCGGGCGGGCCGTGGGCATTTCCGGCAAGGACGACGACCTGATGGTCTGCGAGGCCGACGACCCGGAACTGGGCTATGTCGGCCGCCCGGTCGAGATGAATGTCCAGGTCCTGCGCGACCTCTACAATGCCGGGATCATCCCGGTGGTGGCCCCGGTCGCGACGGGGATGCAGGACAACGAGACCTTCAACGTCAACGGCGACACGGCGGCGGGGGCGATCGCGGGGGCGCTGCAGGCGGACCGGTTGCTCCTGTTGACCGATGTGCCGGGGGTCAAGGATGCCGAAGGTCGGGTGATGACCCAGATCACCCCGGACGAGATCCGGCGGATGATCCGGGATGGGGTGATCTCGGGGGGCATGATCCCGAAGACCGAAACCGCGCTGATGGCGATCGAACAGGGAACCCGTGCCGTGACGATCATGGACGGCAAGGTGCCGAACGCCTGCCTCTTGGAGCTGTTCACCGATCATGGCGCAGGCAGCCAGATCCGTTCGACCGCGCCCCGGGTGAAACCGCATGTGCGGCGGTAGGTCCGCGGCGGTCTGCCGGAACGGTCACGCGGTTGCGTTCGACAATCGGCGGCTTCCCGGTGTAGTGTCCGGGTGTGGAAACCGAACTTCTCTGGCGCTTCGGGACGTTTCTGACGCTCTTCGCCCTCTTTGCCGGGTTGGAGACGCTGGTGCCGCGCCGCATCCGCACCCTGTCGCGGCGTCGCCGCTGGCCGACCAATCTGGCGATGACGGTGCTGAACGCGGTCGCGCTCAGGGGGCTGGCGATCCTGATGCCGCTTTTGGCGATCGGCGCGGCGCTGGATGCGCAGGCGCTGGGCTGGGGGCTGTTCAACCGTCTGGGCTGGGCCGCGTGGGTCGAAGTCGTGCTGGCCGTGCTGATCCTGGACCTTGCGATCTGGGCGCAGCATCTGATCACCCACAAGGTGCCCTTGTTCTGGCGCTTCCACCGGGTCCACCATGCCGACCGGGACATGGATGTGACCACGGGCTTCCGGTTTCACCCGGTGGAGATCCTGGCATCGATGGGGCTGAAGGTCGGGCTGGTCTACCTGCTCGGCCCCTCGGCGCTGGCTGTTCTGGTGTTTGAAATCCTGCTCAGCGGCACGGCGCTGTTCAACCACGCGAATCTCGCCGTGCCGACGGGGTTGGACCGGGCGCTGCGGCTGGTTCTGGTGACGCCGGACATGCACCGGGTCCACCATTCGGTCCGCCGGGAGGAGCATGACAGCAATTACGGCTTCTGCCTGTCGGTCTGGGACCGGATTTTCCGCACCCATGTGCCAGAACCGACAGCAGGGCACGAGGCGATGGACGTGGGGCTGGAATGGCAGGACGAAAGACCGGCGCGGCTGGGATGGGTGCTGGGGCTGCCGTTCCGGCGCTAGAGTCGCGGCTGGCCGAGGCGCGGCTGGAGGTGCTGGGCGGCTTTGCCGTGGCCGAGGGCGAGGCGGGGTTTCCGCCGGGCACGCGGACGCTGCTTATGCTGGGGCCGAAGGAGCCCGGGTTCTGGGCGCATCTGCAGGCCCAGCCGGAATGGGGCGCGCCGGACCCCGTTGACCGCTGGTCGCGCCGGGTGATCGGACGGATCGCCTGCGATCTGGGGGCCAAGGCGCTGTTTCCCTTCGGGGGGCCGCCCTGGCATCCGTTCCACCAGTGGGCGCTCAGGACTGGGCGGGTCTGGGACAGCCCGGTGCGGCTGCTGGTCCACGCTGGTCAAGGGCTGATGGTCAGCTTTCGCGGGGCCTTGGCGTTGAGGGAGGGGGTCGAAGTGCCGCCCCCGGTTGCCCGGCCTTGCGAAGGATGCCCGGCCCCCTGCCTGACCGCTTGCCCCGCCGGGGCGCTGACCGGAGCGGGCTATGATCTGGCCGCTTGCCATGGCTACCTGGACCGGCCCGAGGGGCGGGACTGCATGACCGGCGGATGCCGGGTTCGCCGCGCTTGCCCGGTGTCGCAAAGCTATGCAAGACTGCCCGCGCAGTCGGCCTACCACATGGGGCAGTTCCACAGATGAAGCGGTTGATCCTGACGCGGCACGCGAAATCCTCTTGGGACGACCCGATGATGCCCGACCACGACCGGCCGCTGAACGACCGCGGCAAGGCGGCGGCGGCGGACCTTGGCCAGTGGCTGGCCAGCCGCGACTATGTGCCGGGTGAGGTGCTGTGTTCCGACGCCCTGCGGACGCGCAAGACCTTTTCCGGGATCGCCCCTGCGCTGCCGGGGACGCCGGTGCTGGAGCTGAAGCCGGCGCTCTATCATGCGGGGCCGGATGTGATGATGGCGGTCCTGAAACATGCCACGGCGGACACGGTGATGATGATCGGCCACAACCCCGGCATCGCGGAATTCGCGGCCCGGCTGGTGGCGCATGCGCCCGCGAACCCGGAGTTCGCCCGCTATCCGACCGGGGCGACGCTGGTCGCGGATTTCGATGTCGCAGACTGGGGGCAGGTCGCGTTCGGGTCGGGGGTGACGGTCGATTTCATCGTCCCGAGCGAGATCGCGGCCTGATGGCTGCCCGCGCGAGCCCGGGGGCGAGGGCGGGGTGTCACAGGCAACAGCGGGCGCGGCGCCGCTGGCGGGCGGGGACCGCGCCGCGCCGCGGCTTCAGTGGTCGGCCTGCGCCGCGGCAGCCTTGATCGCGTCGGTCTGCTCCTCGGTGCCGTTGAAGAAGGCGTTCAGGATCACGGCGCTGATCGAGGTGAGAAGGATGCCGCTTTCGATCAGCGGGTGGATCGCGACCGGCATCCACTGCTTGAAGTTCGGTGCCACAAGCGGGATCATCCCCATGCCGACGGAAACCGCGACAACGAACAGGTTGTTGCGGTTCCGGGCGAAGTCCACGCCCGCGAGGATGCGGATGCCGGTGGCTGCGACCATCCCGAACATGACCAGCCCCGCCCCGCCCAGGACCATCGTGGGCACGGATTCGACCAGGGCGCCCATCTTGGGCACAAGGCCAAGCACGATCAGGATGCCGCCGCCCGCGGCGCAGACGAAGCGGCTTCGCACGCCCGTCACGCCGACAAGGCCGACGTTCTGGCTGAAGGACGTGTAGGGGAAGGTGTTGAAGACGCCGCCGATCAGCGTGCCCAGACCATCGGTCCGCAGGCCCGCCGAGAGCATCGGCTGGGTGACGGGCCTGCCGGTCATGTCTCCCAGGGCGAGGAACATGCCGGTCGACTCGATCATGACGACGATCATCACCAGGGTCATGGTCACGATCAGGACGAGGTCGAAGGTCGGCATTCCGAAGTGGAAGGGCGTGATGATGCCGAACCAGGAGGCATCGGCGACCTTGGCGAAGCTCATCTTGCCAAGCGCCACCGCGATCGCGACTCCGACGACGATGCCGAGAAGGACCGAGATGTTGGCAACGAAACCTTTGGCAAAGCGGGCGATCAGCAGGATCGAGACCAGGACGACGGCCGAAATGCCGATGTTGCCCAGGGGGGCGTAGGCCGGGTTCGGCAGGGTAGCGGCGAGGGCGAATTGCGCGGGAAGCTCGGGCAGGCCGGTGATGGTGCCCGCCGTTGCGCCCTCGGTTGCCGCTTTCAGCCAGTCGGCATTGGCCGGGTCGATGATCAGCGGCGCGGTGGGGCCGACGGGGTTGCCGAAGATCCAGTTGATGCCGATCCGCATCAGGCTGACGCCGATGATGAGGATGATGGTGCCGGTGACGACGGGCGGAAAGAACCGCAGCAACCGGCTGACCAGGGGTGCAACGAGGATCGAGATCACCCCCGCGGCGATGATCGCGCCGAAGATGGCGCGGGCACCGTCCGGGCCGCCGTTCATGTTGGCCATTGCGACCATCGGGCCGACGGCGGCAAAGGTCACGCCCATCATGACGGGCAGCCTGATCCCGAACCACTGGGTCGCACCGAGGGACTGGATCAGGGTGACGATGCCGCAGACGAAGAGGTCGGCCGAGATCAGGAAGGCCACGTCCGCCGGTTCAAGCTTCAGTGCCCGGCCGACGATCAGCGGCACGGCGACGGCTCCGGCATACATGACGAGGACGTGTTGCAGGCCCAGCGTGAAGAGTTTTGGCGGCGGCAGGATCTCGTCCACGGGATGCGTGGTGTTCATCCGGTTTTCCTTTCCCTTGGGGCTGTTGTGTTCGCGCCGTCTGCGCATTGCCCCTGCATGCGCTCCGGTTAGGGCGCCCGGTCAGGGGGCGAGGACCGTCCACGGTTCGGTGTAACGGTGTTCTTCGAGGTTCGGGGTCGCACCGATCCGGTCGACCACGGCGAAAAGGCCGGGGGCGTGGAGCGGGGTCAGAACCCCGTGCCAGGTGCCGCGAAAGAGGTTGATGCCCTGTGCGCCGTTGGTGAGAAAGGCCTGCGGGGTCGCGTCGGGGCTGGGGGCCACGATGACCAGGAAGGGGTCGGCGGTCATGGGAAGGAAGGCCTGCGAGCCTTCGGGATGACGCTCGATCAGCTCGAATGTGTAAGGCAGCGACCTTGGCTCGGCCTGGAAGATCGAGATGCCGCCGCGACCTTCGGGGCCGAAGTCGAGTGCGGCGCGGTCGTGGTGGCGTTTGCACAGGCCCGCGTTGATCAGGCGGAAGTCGCCGGTGGCGTCAAGGACATCGCCGAAGGGCGCGAAGGCTTCGGGGGTAAGGGGGGCGGCGCGCAGGGCTCTCATGCGCGGCTCCTATTGCGGCTTCGCCTTCTCGTCGCAGGGGCGGCAGGCGAGGCGGGCCGCAGGCTGCGACGAGCGGTCATCGGGCCGGACCGAAGGCGCCGGGGCCGCGCAGTCTGGCGTGGCGGTTCACGTCCTTGTAGAGAAGATAGCGGAACCGCCCCGGTCCGGCGGCATAGCAGGCCTGCGGACAATAGGCGCGCAGCCACATGAAGTCGCCGGCTTCCACCTCGACCCAGTCCCGGTTCAGCTTGTAGACCGCCTTGCCTTCCAGGACATAGAGGCCGTGTTCCATCACATGGGTTTCCTCGAACGGGATCACGCCGCCGGGCTGGAAGGTGACGATGTTGACATGGGCGTCGTGGGAAACATCGTCGGGATCGACGAAACGGGTGGTGCCCCAGCGGTCCCCGGTGTCGGGCATCCAGCGGATGGGGACGTCGCGTTCGTTGATCACGAAAGCCTGCGGCGGGGTCAGTCCGGGGGCGGGCTCATACAGTTTCCGGAGCCAGTGGAACCGCGCGGGGCCGGTGCCCTCGGCGAGCAGGGTCCAGGGCGTGCGGGGCGGGATGTAGGCGCAGGAGCCTGCCTCCATCTCGTATCCCGTCGTGCCGATGGTCAGGGTCGCGAGGCCTTCGGTGAAGAAGAGCCAGTGTTCCGCCCCGGTTTCGGGGTCGGGGCTGTCCGAGCCGCCGCCCGCGGCGACCTCCATCACATATTGGCTGAAGGTCTCGGCAAAGCCGGACATGGGCCGGGCGATCAGCCACAGCCGCGTTCTGCGCCAGCCGGGAAGGTTCGAGGTGACGATGTCGGAAAAGCAGCCTTTGGGAATGAAGGCATAGGCCGGGGTGAAGACCGCCCGCTGGGTCATGAGAGAGGTCTGCGGCGGCAAGCCGCCTTTCGGAGAAAAATAGCCGGGATGGGTGTCCGTCATGGCAGCTGGTCCTTGAGCCGAAGTTCGGCGATCCGCTCTACCTGGCCGCAGGCATTGGCGAATTCGGTCCGGGTGTCGTTGTCGATGCGGGTCAGGAAGGCCTGCAGGATCGAAGCCCTGGTATGGTCGCGGACGGCGATGATGAAGGGAAAGCCGTGCTTGGCGACATAGTCTTCGTTCAGCCGCCGGAACCGGCCGCGCTCTTCGTCGGTCAGGACGTCGAGAGCGGCAGAGGCCTGTTCGGCCGTCGACTCCGGCGTCAAGCGTTTCGCGGCCGCCAGTTTCCCCGCCAGGTCGGGGTGGGCCTTCAGCACGCCTAGCCTTTCGTCGGGCGAGGCAGAGCGGAACATGCGGGCCAGCGCGTTATGGAGCCCAGCGGCAGAATCATGCGCCGGGCCGAGCTCCAGGTCGAAGGCGCGCTCGGCGATCCAGGGGGAATGTTCGAAAATGGAACCAAATTTCTGGACGAACCGCTCACGCGGCATTTGCGAGGGTCGTTCGAACCGCTTGTGCGGATGGGTCTTTCGCCAATGCTCGGCGATGTCGATCCGGCGGGGGAACCAGACGCCGCTGCATGATTTTGCATGGTCCAGAAAGCGCCGCAACCCGGCGATCTTGCCTGGACGTCCGATCAGGCGGCAGTGCAGGCCGATGGAGAACATCTTGGCCGCCCCTGCCTCGCCCTCGGCATGAAGCGTGTCGAAGCTGTCCTTGAGATACTGGTAGAACTGCTCGCCGGTGATGTAGCCCGGCGCGGTGGCGAAGCGCATGTCGTTGGCTTCCAGCGTGTAGGGGATCACCAGCTGGTCGTGGTCGCCATATTCGCGCCAGTAGGGCAGGTCGTCGTCGTAGGTGTCGGAAATCCAGGCGAGTTTCCGGGTTTCTGCCGTGAGGCGCACGGTGTTCATCGAGCAGCGGCCGGTGTACCAGCCCTGTGGGGCCTCGCCCACGACTTCCTGATGCAGACGGAAGCTTTCGGCGATCTGCGCGGCTTCCTCGGTCTCGGACATGTCGCGATGATCGACCCATTTCAGCCCGTGGCTGGCGATCTCCCAGCCGGCGGCCTTCATCGCGGCCACCTGCTCGGGGTTGCGGGCAAGGGCGGAGGTCACGCCATAGACGGTGACCGGGATGTCCAGGCCCGCGAACAGCCGGTGAAGCCGCCAGAACCCGGCGCGGGCGCCGTAGTCGTAGATCGATTCCATGTTCCAGTGCCGCTGGCCGGGCCAGGGGGCCGCACCCGCGATGTCCGATAGGAACGCCTCGGACTGGGCGTCGCCGTGCAGCAGGTTGTTCTCGCCGCCCTCTTCGTAGTTCAGCACGATCGAGACGGCGATCTTCGCGCCCCCCGGCCAGCGGGCATCGGGGGCGTTCGGACCATGGCCGCGGAAATCTCGGGGATAACGGTGCAACGGCGGACTCCTTTGGTGGCAAGACTAGGGGAAATTCCCGGAATATATTTTCAGGATTTCGCGAAAGGTCATATGTCCCGAACCCCGGGTCGCGCCGGGGGCGGTTTCATGGTCTGATGCGCCGCAAAGGCAGGGAGGATCGCGAATGGGACGGCTTTCGACGCATGTGCTGGACACCGCGAAAGGCAAACCGGCGGCCGGGGTAAGGATCATGCTGTACCGGCTGTCCGGGCAAAGCCGCAGCAAGATCAGCGAACTGGTCACCAATGCCGACGGGCGCACCGACGGCCCGCTGCTGGAAGGCGCGGAGCTGACCACAGGCACATACGAACTGGTGTTCCTGGCGGGCGACTATCTGCGGGCCAGCGGGCAGGCGGGCGCAGGTGTTCTGTTCCTGGATGAAATCCCGATCCGGTTCGGAGTGCCCGATGCCGCAGCGCAGTATCATGTGCCACTTTTGATCTCGCCGTTCGGCTATTCAACATACCGGGGATCCTAGGCGGAGTGTATCCTGCCCGCAAAAGGTCTTGAAACGGTCACTTGCGCAGTCCATCCGTCCGGCATTATCTGGCCGCATGTTGTTTTTCGGCTCAAGGAGAACCGTATGTTTCGGATGACCACTTTCGCAGCAGCCCCTGTTTTTGCGCTTTTGCTGGGCGGCACCGCCCATGCCGCCCTGACGGCGGATCAAGTCTGGCAATCCTGGAAGGACGCGGGCGCCTTGGTTGGGCTGACCGTCTCGGCCGCGACCGAGAACAATTCCAGCGGCGTGCTGACGCTGAACGGCGTGACCATCGCGTCTGCCGGGACAAGCGGCCTGACGATTTCCGACATGGTTTTGACCGAACAGTCGGACGGGTCGGTGACGATTGTTCCCGGAGCCGATATCGGCGTCACGATGACCGGCGCGACCGAAGGGTCCGTCAAGCTGACCCATGACGGGCTGACCCTGACGGCGCGCGCGGCCGATGGCGGGCTGGCCTATGACTTTGCGGCGGCCAAGCTGGACGTGGCTTACGGCAGCACCTATCCGGGCGCGTCCATCGACGGGACCGAGGCCCCCAAAGGCAACGCCTCGGGCACCGTCGGCTTCACCAACCTGTCGGGCACTTATTCCGACACGCCGGGCACCAACCGGACCTTCGGACTGGACGTGAAGGCGGATCTCCTCGCTTATGCGACCAGCCAGGATGATCCGGGAATGCAGCTCAAGCAGTCCACCAAGAGCGAGACGCAGGGCATCGAGCTGTCCTTCGATCTGGTGCTGCCGACGACCATCGCGCTGACTGCCATCGCGTCGCCCACCGATTTCGCGACCGCGCTGAATGAGGGCCTGAGCGTGTCGATGGTGACCAAGCAGGGCGACTCCAACGGCACCATGAAGCAGGAAAATGCCTTCATGCCGCTGGACCTGGTGATGCAGGCGGGTGGCGGCGAGGCGACGGCGCTGTTCAACAAGGATGCCTTCTCGGTCAAGTCGATGGCGGCCGGCCTGAACATCGAGTCCGCTGCCGGCGCATTGCCGGTGCCGGTCAAGGTGACCTCGGGGCCGATGGAGTTCGGGATGACCTCGCCGGTGATCGCGAACGAGGCGGCGGGCGACTTCGGGTTCGTGCTGAAGTTGAGCCAGTTCAGCCTGAACGAGGAAGCCTGGGCGATGTTCGACCCGAACGGCGCGCTGCCGCGCGATGCGGCGGACGTGGCCATCGACATCTCGGGCAAGACCAAGATCGACATTCCGGCGATGATCGCAGCCGGGGATGCGGGTGCCCCGCCGGTGATGCCGGCGCCGGAAAGCCTGAACATCACCGAGCTTGGCCTGAAGGTCGCCGGCGCGGCGCTGGCGGGGACCGGGGCCTTCACCTTCGACAACTCGGTCGGGATGCCGATGCCGCTGGGCGAGGCGAATGTCACCGTGACCGGGGCAAATGCCCTGATCGACGGGCTGATCAAGACGGGTCTGCTGGCCGAGGAGGATGCGTTGGGCGCCCGGATGATGATGGGGATGTTCTTCGTCCCTGGCGCTAATGCCGACGAGCTGACCTCGAAGATCGAGGCCAAGGAAGGTATGCAGATCCTGGTGAACGGGCAGCCCTTGCCGATGTAGGGCGACGGTCTTGGTGTGACAGGAGGCGGGGCTTCGGTCCCGCCTTCAGCCATTCGGGTTTTCAGCCGGGCGGCGGGCGGATCGCCCGCCCTACCCGACGCGGCGCAGGTCGTCGCGGATCTGGCCCGCCATGTAGTCGGTGAAAAGCTGCACCTTGGGGTCCTTCAGCCTTCGGTGTTGGCTGAGGGCGGACAACTGGACCGACAGCGGCGGGGTCGCCGTCGCGACCGGGACCAGAAGGCCCTGGCGCAGGTGCTCGGCGACCTCGAACAGGGGTTTCAGCACGATCCCGCGCCCGTCGAGCGCCCATCCGGTCAGCACATCGCCGTCATCGCTCTCGAACGGACCGCCGATCTCGAACCGGCGGGGGCCTTCGGGTGTTTGCAGGGTCCACTGGAATTCCTTGGCCCCCGGAAACCGCAGGTTCAGGCAGTCGTGCCTGTCGCGGACCAGTGCCGTGCCGTCTTCGGGCATGCCGCGCCGGGCGATGTAGGCGGGGGCGGCGCAATGGTGCTGACCTTCAGGGTGGAATCGTCGAGCAGTCCCAGATGGAAGGCCACGTCGATGCCTTCGGCCACCACGTCCACGCCGCGGTCGGACAGCCGCAGGCGGACGTCGATCTGGGGGTAAAGGTCCTTGAAGGCCGGAACCCTTGGCGCGATCAGGCGGCGACCGATGCCAAGCGGGGCCGCCACGAAGATCGTGCCGCGCGGGTTTTGCGTCACGTCCATCACCGCGGATTCGGCGTCGTCGATCGCCTCCAGCACGCGGCGGGCACCGTCATAGAAGATGCGGCCGTTCTCGGTCGGCTGCAGGCTGCGGGTGGTGCGGCTGAACAGGCGCACGCCGAGGTGCTTTTCCAGTTCCGAGATCCGCGCCGAGGCGACGGCGGGAGAGGTGCGCTGGTCGCGGGCGGCGGCGGACATGCTGCCCAATTCGTAGACCCGGACGAACATGCGGATGGTGTTCACATAGGACATGCGGGGACCATTGTTCGGCAGGGCTAGAAAGTGATGCGGGCTTTCGATGGATTAACAGAAAGGTGACGGGTGGTATAGCGTTTCGGAAAGCCTTGACGGGGGTGCGGCGATGTATGACTGGGTCGTCTTGTGGGAATGGGTCGAGATCGCGGCGCGATGGCTGCATGTGATCACCGCGATCGCCTGGATCGGGTCGAGTTTCTACTTCATCGCGCTGGACCTGGGGCTGCACCGGGACCGGAACCTTGCCAGCGGCGCGGATGGCGAGGAATGGCAGGTCCACGGCGGCGGGTTCTACCACATCCAGAAATACCTCGTGGCCCCGCGCGAGATGCCGGACCACCTTGTCTGGTTCAAATGGGAAAGCTACGCGACCTGGCTGTCCGGCTTTGCGATGCTGATCCTGGTCTACTACCTGGGCGCCGAATTCTATCTGATCGATCCCGCGGTGATGGATCTTTCGGTCTGGCAGGCGGTGGCGATCTCGCTGGCCTCGCTGGCCTTCGGCTGGGTCGCCTACACCACGCTGTGCAGGGTCTTCGTGAACGCGAACCAGACAGTGCTGATGGTGGCGCTGTTCCTGGTGCTTGTCGGAATGAGCTGGTTCTACACCCAGGTCTTCAGCGGGCGGGCGGCGCTGCTGCACCTGGGGGCCTTCACCGCAAGCATCATGTCGGGCAACGTGTTCTTCGTCATCATGCCGAACCAGCGGATCGTGGTCGCAGACCTGAAGGCGGGCCGGAAGCCTGACCCGAAATACGGCAAGATCGCCAAGCAGCGCAGCACCCACAACAATTATCTGACGCTGCCCGTCGTCTTCCTGATGTTGTCGAACCACTATCCCCTGATCTTCGCGACCGAGTGGAACTGGGTGATCGCAAGCCTCGTCTTCCTGATGGGGGTGACGATCCGGCACTGGTTCAACACCAAACACGCGCGGAAGGGGAACCCGCACTGGACCTGGGGGGTGACGGTGATCCTGTTCCTGGTCATCGCCTGGCTCTCGACCGCACCGATGCGGACGGCCGAAGGCGAAGCGATGAGCCGCAAGGCAGTGATCTATGCCTCGACCACGGGATTCCAGGATGTTGTCGGGATCGTGCAGGGTCGCTGTTCGATGTGTCACGCGGCGCAACCGGCCTGGGAGGGTCTCTTCTGGCCACCCAAGGGCGTGGTGCTGGAAACCGAAGCCCAGATCGCGCAAGAGGCGCGGCGGATCTACCTGCAGGCGGGCGTGACCCATGCGATGCCGCCGGGCAACCTGAGCTGGATGGAGCCGGAGGAGCGGGCGGCGATCGTGCGCTGGTTCCGCGCGGCAGGGGCTGAGGACCCGGCATAGGGGCCAAGACTTTTCGAAAAGTCTTGCAAATTCCTTCGAAGGAATTTGGTCAGCCCTCGCCCCGGCCGTCGCCCTCGCGGTTCTTCTCGTAGTGCCGCATCCAGGGAAACCTTGGCAGCCAGCCCTCGCGGCGGATGGTCCAAAGCTCATAGGTCGGGCGGAACCGGTCGGGTTCGTCAAGGCAGCCGAGGTTGATGCCGATCTCGTCCTCGATATGGGCAAAGACGGGCGAGCCGCAGATCGGGCAGAAGCTGCGGTCCCTTTAGGTTCCAACCGCGCCCGTGATGGTCACGGCGGTGTCCGGGAAGATCGCTGAAGCGTGAAACAGTGCACCGTGGTTCTTGCGGCAGTCCATGCAGTGGCAGATGCCGACGCGGTAAGGCTGGCCCGTCGCGGTGAAACGCAAAGCGCCGCACAGGCATCCTCCGGTCACCGCGGTCATCGGCCTAATCCCCCAGCTTGGCGTGCACCTCGTCCAGATCGACCGGCCCCTTCGGCAGCTTGTTCGCGGGATTGTCGAAGTCATAGCGGAACAGCTGGAAGTCGCGCTTGTAGATTTCCCACATCAGATGCATCGACAGGTCGTCGAAATAGGCCTCGACCGGGTGGGCGCGCTTTGGCCCGTGGCCTTCGCTTTCGTTGAAGCGCGGGATCGTGGCGAGGTCGACCCGATGCTTCACCGTGATGTTGTCCAGCACCACCTGCATGCCGGAATTGAACGCCTCGGTGAAGAAGATCTGGTTGTAGCGCCCGCCGTTGACGATGAAGGTCGAGATGTGGCCGGACATGGCGGACCAGTGGATGTCCGGCTCCATCGGTTTCTTCCAGCGGATGGTGTCGCGAGCGAAAAGCAGGAAGCGGCGGAAGCTGGCGATCTGGTCGAACTCCTGCCTGCCGTCCTCGCCCCCGACATCGACCCCGTATTTCTGGACAAGAAGCGGGACCAGGTTGCCGCGATAGCGCTTGCCGTTGCGCTGGATGCCGCAGATCTTGTCGAAGAAGGACGACAGGATCCGGGTAAAGGGATTGCGCACACAGGTGAAGGCATAGACTTCGCGGCCGCGCACGCTGCGTTCGATCACCGGCTGGCTGGTGTCGAGCGCCCATTTGTGCAGGCCCGTGGTCGCGTCGTGGATGTCGCCGTCATAGAACTGGCCATGGTCGGAGTAGTACATGATCTGGCCAATGGTCGAGCAGGCACATTTCGGCACCACCCTGTAGACGACGCTTGCACTTTCCGTCATCCATGTTCCGGGAAAACCCATTCTTGCGCGCCCTCCTGCCTTTGCCTGGCGTCAACCAAAGATGTGGCCCCGGATTGCGGCACTCAAGCAGACATATTCGGGCTTTTCAAGGAAGCACCCTGCGGTTTAGTCAGTCAGGACCGCGATATGCGGGGCAGGCCCGGGACCGATGACGCAGATCGCCTTCATCCTTTTGTGCCACAAGGATCCCGAAGGGATTATCGCGCAGACCCTGCGGCTGACCGCGGCGGGGGATTGTGTCGCGATCCATTTCGACGGCCGGGCGCGGAAGTCGGATCATGACCGCATCCGGGTCGCCCTGGCCGGCAACCCGCAAGTGACCTTCGCCCGGAAGCGGATCAGGTGCGGCTGGGGGGAATGGAGCCTGGTGGCGGCGAGCCTGTCGGCGCTGAAGGCCGCCGTGGCGGATTTCCCCGGAGCCACGCATTTCTACATGCTCTCGGGCGACTGCATGCCGATCAAGACCGCCGAGTTCATCCATGCCCGGCTGGAAGAGGAAGATGCCGATCACATCGAATGCTTCGATTTCTTCGGCTCGGGCTGGATCAAGACCGGGATCAGGGAGGAACGGCTGATCTACCGGCACTGGTTCAACGAGAGACGGCGGAAATGGCTGTTCTATACCTCGATGGCGGTGCAGCAGAGGTTCGGTCTGGCGCGCAAGGTGCCCGGGGAGCTCAAGATGCGCATCGGCAGCCAGTGGTGGTGCCTGCGGCGCCGGACGGTCGAGGCAGTGATGGAGTTTTCCGCCCGACGGAAGGACGTGACGCGGTTCTTTTCGACCACCTGGATCCCGGACGAGACCTTCTTCCAGACCCTCGTGGCACATCTGGTGCCCGACCGCGAGATCCGGTCGCGGACGCTGACGTTCCTGATGTTCACCGACTACGGAATGCCGGTGACCTTCTACGACGATCACCACGACCTTCTGCTGGCGCAGGAGTATCTTTTCGCCCGCAAGATCAGCCCGGACGCCAAGGGGCTGAAGGACCGGCTGGGCGCGCTTTATTCCGAGACCGGGCGCAGCTTCACGCTGTCGGACGAGGGGCGGCGGCAGTTTGACTACCTCACCGCGCGAGGGCGGGAGGGGCGGCGCTTTGCCCAGCGCTTCTGGGAGGCGGAGACGAGCCTGGGCCGCAGCCGGACGCTGATGCTGGTGACCTGCAAGAAATGGCATGTCGCGAAGCGGCTGGTCGAGCGGGTGCGGGGACTGACCCAGGTTCCCGCGGTCGACTATCTCTTCAACGAGCAGGAGACGGCGTTGCCGGACCTTGGCGGCATCCAGACCACCATCGACAAAAGGATGCGGCACCGGCGGGCACTGGTCAGGATGCTGTTCGAGCACTGGCAGACGGACCGGCTTGTCCTCTGTGTCGATCCGGGGAGCATCGAGCTGATCCAGGACTTCCGGCAGGACCGGTCACGGCTGCGGCTGCTGGAGATCGATTGCCAGTTTACCGACGACTACCTGGTCGGTCATGCCCGCCGCGTCGGCCTTGCCGGGCCGCATACGCCGGTGACGGCGATGGACCAGCTTCTGCCCACGATCCGCTATGACGTGAAGTTCGAAAGCGACCGGCTGCGCGATCTTGATCTGGCGGGCCACTACCGGATGCGCCAGACTGCCAGCGTGGAACAGAACGCGGCCATCCTGGCCGAGTTCCTCGACGTGCCCATCGAGACTGCACGCGCGATTGCTGCAACCGATTACCTATTCGTGGATTGAGTGACATGAGCTGGAGCTACGACCCGACCAACGTCTTCGCCCGGATCCTGCGCGGCGAAATCCCGAATCGCACGGTGATGGAGACGCCGCACACGCTGGTGTTCCATGACATCCACCCGCAGGCCCCGGTGCATGTGATGGCGATTCCGAAGGGGGCCTACGTCAGTCTGGATCATTTTGCGGCAGAAGCGACGGCGGAAGAGATCGTGGATTTCCACCGGACGGTGGCGAAGACCTGCGCGATCCTTGGGCTGACCGGGCCGGACGGGTTCCGGGCGATCACCAATGCGGGGGCGCATGGGATGCAGGAAGTGCCGCATTTCCATCTGCATATCCTTGGGGGCCGGGTGCTCGGGCGGCTGGTCGAGCGGGGCTGAACCCGCACGGATCGGGACACCGGAGCGCTGCGCCGTGCGGCATTCGTTGCCCCGCGGGCGGTCGGAGAGGATCTTCGGCTGGCCGAGGGGCAGGGCGAAGGCCCGGCGGCCGGGCAGGGCGTCGATCAGTGCGCCTCGGCCCAGTTCCGGCCGGTCCCGGCCTCCACCGCGAGGTGGACGTTCAGCGCGACGGCGGGGGCGGCGGCGTGTTCCATGATCGCTTTGGCGATGGGGATCAGGCGGTCGGCGTCGGCTTCGGCGACCTCGAACAGCAGTTCGTCGTGGACCTGCAGCAGCATCTTGGCGTCGATGCCTTCGATTGCTTGCGGCATGCGGATCATCGCGCGGCGGATCACGTCGGCGGCGGTGCCCTGAATGGGCGCGTTGATCGCGGCGCGTTTGGCGAAACCGGCGCCGGGTCCTTTGGCGTTGATCTCGGGAGTGTTGATTTTCCTACCGAAAAGCGTCTGCACATAGCCGTTTGACTGGGCAAACTTTACAGTATCGGACATGTAGCCCTTGATGCCGGGGAAACGCTCGAAATAGCGGTCGATAAAGCCCTGCGCCTCGGCGCGCGGGATGCGCAGGTTGCGGGCGAGGCCGAAGCCGGAAATCCCGTAGATCACCCCGAAGTTGATCGCCTTGGCCTTGCGGCGGATGTCGCCGGTCATCCGGTCGAGGGGGACGTTGAACATCTCGGACGCGGTCAGGGCGTGGATGTCGATGCCGTCCTCGAAGGCGCGGCGCAGTTCGGGGATGTCGGCGATATGGGCGAGGATGCGCAGCTCGATCTGGGAGTAGTCGAGGCTGACCAGCACCCGGCCTTCGGGGGCCACGAAGGCCTCACGGATGCGGCGGCCCTCTTCGGTGCGCACGGGGATGTTCTGCAGGTTGGGATCGGTCGACGCCAGCCGCCCGGTGGTGGCCCCGGCGATGGAATAGGAGGTGTGGACGCGGCCGGTGTCAGGGTTGATCGCGGTCTGCAATGCGTCGGTGTAGGTCGATTTCAGCTTGGCGATCTGCCGCCAGTCGAGGACGCGGGCGGCAAGCTGTGCGCCGGTTGGGTGGTCCTCCAGCGTGGTGATGTCTTCCAGGATGTCGGCCCCGGTTCCGTAGGCATCGGTCTTGCCTTTGGTGCCGCCGGGGATCTGCAGCCGGTCGAACAGGATTTCGCCCAGTTGCTTTGGCGAGCCGACGTTGAATTTCTCACCGGCGATCCCGTGGATCTCCTCCTCCAGCTGGACCAGCTTCTGCGCAAAGACGTTGGACATGCCGCGCAGGGTGTCGCGGTCGATCTGGATGCCGGCCATTTCCATGTCGGCCAGAACCGGGACCAGGGGGCGTTCGAGGGTCTCGTAGACGGTGGTGACGCGGGCGCGGTGGAGCTGTGGCTTGAAGGTCTGCCAGAGGCGGAGGGTGACATCGGCATCCTCGGCGGCGTATTTCACCGCCGCGCCGATGGCGACCCTGTCGAAGGTGATCTGGGATTTGCCCGAGCCAAGGAGCGTCTTGATCGAGACGGGCTGATAGCCGAGGTAGCGGTCGGAAAGTTCGTCCATGCCATGGTTGTGGAGCCCTGCGTGCATCGCGTAGGACATCAGCAGCGTGTCGTCGAAGGGCGAGATGCGGATGCCGAGGCGGGCGAAGATCTTCCAGTCATATTTCATGTTCTGGCCGATCTTCAGGATCGCGGGGTCCTGCAGGACGGGTCGCAGGGCTTGCAGGACGGCCTCCATCGGCAGCTGGTCCGGGGCAAGCGCGGTTGCGCCAAAGAGGTCGCCGCCGCCAGTGGTGTGGCCAACCGGGATATAGCAGGCCTGGCCCGCATCGACCGCCAGCGAGATGCCGACAAGCTCGGCCCGCATTTCGTCAAGGCTGGTGGTTTCGGTGTCGACGGCGACGTGGCCCACCTCTTGGATGCGGGCGATCCAGCGATCAAGCGCGGCGAGGTCGCGGACACATTCGTAGGCGGACAGGTCGAAGGGCAGGCTTTCGGCCTTTGGCGGCGCGTCGTCCCGGGCCGGGGCGACCTGCGGCTGGCTGGTCTCGGGCAGGCTGGTCTCGGGCTGGCTGGGCGGGGCGATGCCAAGCTTGTCGGCGACGCGCCGGGTAAGCGTCCGGAATTCCATCCTGGTCAGGAAATCCATGATCGTGTCGGGGTCGGGCAGACGGATTTCCAGGTCGTCCAGCGTCACGTCGAGGGGCGTGTCGCAATCGAGTGTGACCAGTTGGCGGGAAATCCTGATCTGCTCGGCGTTGTCGATCAGGGCTTCGCGGCGCTTGGGCTGCCTGATTTCGTGCGCGCGGGCCAGGAGCGTGTCGAGGTCGCCGTATTCCTGGATCAGCAGGGCAGCAGTCTTGAGGCCGATCCCGGGCGCGCCGGGGACGTTGTCGACCGAGTCTCCGGCAAGGGATTGCACGTCGATCACCCGGTCGGGGGGGACGCCGAATTTCTCCAGCACCTCGTCGGGGCCGATCTGGCGGGATTTCATCGGGTCGAACATGTCGACGCCGGGGCGGATCAGTTGCATCAGGTCCTTGTCGGAGGAAATGATGGTGCAGCTGCCCCCGGCCTCGACCGCGCGGCAGGACAGGGCGGCGATGATGTCGTCGGCCTCGTAGCCTTCGGTTTCCAGGCAGGCGACGTTGAAGGCGCGGGTCGCTTCGCGGGTGAGCGGGAATTGCGGGCGCAGGTCCTCGGGCAGGTCGGGGCGGTTGGCCTTGTACTGGGGGTAAAGCGCGTTGCGGAAGGTGGTGGCGGAATGGTCGAACACCACGGCGAGATGCGTCGCGGCCTTGCCGGCGCTGGCACGCGACAGCTCGTTCCACAGGATGTTGCAGAACCCCGCGACCGCGCCCACCGGCAGGCCGTCAGACTTGCGGGTCAGGGGCGGCAGCGCGTGATAGGCGCGGAAGATATAGGCCGAGCCGTCGATCAGGTGCAGGTGGTGGCCCGTGCCGAAGGTCATGCGTTTCTCCCGTCCGTCAGGCCGGAAGTATTGGCAGGGAACGGGCCGTCGGTCCACCCGTCAGCTAGTGGTCGTCCTGCGCGTGGTCGCGGTCGATGACATAGCGCTTGTCGCAGTAGCCGCAGTCGACAAACCCGGTGTCGGCGGGGATGGTCAGCCAGACGCGGGGGTGCCCCAGCGCGCCCTCGCCGCCGTCGCAGGCCACTTTCCAGGTGGTGACGACTTGGGTCTCGGGGGCGTCGATCGGCATGGGCTATGGTCCTGTCTTGTCCTGAAGCGCTTTTAGCGGGCGAGCGTGCGGGGGCACAAGCGGGAAAGCGGCCCCGGCCTAGCCGCCGATCGGCGTCCCCCGGGATTTCAGCGCGGTCAGCCAGCCAAGGCCCTGTGCTGTGCCGCGGGCGGGCCGATACTCGCCCGCGAGCCAGACCTGCGGGCAGTGGCGGTCCACCGCATCGCACAGATCGGGCAAAGAGAATCCGCCGCCGCCCGGTTCGTTGCGGCCCGGAAAGCCCGCGATCTGGATGTGGTTGATCCGGTGACGATGGTCGTCCCAGACGGTCCGGGCATCGCCGTGCAGCCGTGCCGCGTGCCAAAGGTCGAACTGCAGCCCGATGCGCGGACTGGCGAGATCGTCGACGATCCGGGCCGCCTGATCGTAATCGTTCAGGAAATAGCCGGGCATGTCGTCGGGGTTCAGGGGTTCCAGCGTCAGCGTGAGATCAGGTGCCTGGGCAAGGGCCCAGGTCAGATTCTCGACATAACACTGTTCGGCCTGCGGTCCCTTGGCGACGCCGGCCATCACATGCACCCGGCCGGCCCGCAGCCGGGTCGCGTAATCGGCGGCGCGCAGGAAGCTGTCGCGGAAGCGCAGCTCCATCCCCGGCACGGCAGCGAAACCCCGGTCGCCGCTGGCCCAGTCGCCGGGGGGCGTGTTGATCAGCGCCACCGGCAGGCCGTTCAGCGCGCGTTCCCAGTCCGCCATCGGTTGGTCATAGGGGAACAGGACCTCGACCCCGTCGAAACCGCAGCGTGCCGCCCAGTCGGGGCGGTCAAGCATCGGAACCTCATTGAAGAGCAGCGTCAGGTTGGCGGCGAAGCGGGGCATGGCGTGTCAGGGCAATTCCGGGTTTGGCAGCTCGGAGGACGGGATGACCGGGAAGAACTGCCCCGAGGACCAAAGGCCGAACCACCTTTGCCCGCCCTGGTCGTGATGGCAACAAAGATCGACCAGCCGGTAAAACGATTTCCGGTCGATCAGCGCCCAGAGATTGTCGCGCACAAGGACATAGGGCGACGGCGCGCCCGTCGTTGCGTCACGCTCGACCCGCAGCGGATGGTCGGGGCCAAGAACGGCCTCGTCCTCGGTCTTGGTGACCAGGGTCACCACCTGCGCCGCGCCCGCGCCCGCGACGTCGAAGTCGATGGCAAGAAGCGGGGCGTCGTCGACCCTGATCCCGACCTTTTCGACCGGGGTGACCAGAAAGTAGTCGTCGCCCTCGCGCTTGAGGATCGAGGAGAACAGCCTGACCAGGGCCGCGCGGCCGATCGGCGTGCCGAGATAGAACCAGGTGCCGTCGCGGGCGATGCGCATGTCGAGATCGCCGCAGAACGGCGGGTTCCACAGATGCACCGGCGGCGGGCCTTTGCGGCCGGCAGCCCGGGCGGCGGCGGCAAGGGTATCGGCGTTGGGCATCGACATGGGCGCGCACTCTAGCGGTCCCGGGTCCGGGCGCAACCCGTATCGGGTCACAAACCCGCGCTTGGCCGGCAAGCCTCAGCGCCGCCGGTCGCGCCGCGCGCTCATCGGCTGGAAGGCCACGCCGACATGCGCCTCGCAATAGGGCTTGCCGGGCAGGCTTGGCAGGCCACAGAACCAGAAATCATCGGTGGCGGGATCTCCGATCGGCCATTTGCAGGTCCGTTCGGTCAGTTCCATCAGCGTCAGCCGCTTGGCGCGCTTTTCCACCTCGCGCACGCTGGCCAGTGCTTCGGGGCTGATCTCGTTCAGGCTGGGCTGCGGCGGCAGCGGCTGCCCTGCCGGGATGATCGCCTTGCGGACCGGCAGCGGTGTCACATTCGACGCCGGAGCGGCAGGAGGTGCCGTCGGCCCCGACGGGCGCGAGGCCTCGGCGCGCGGCGAGGGATCCGGGCGTGGCACGGGGTCCGGCTTCGCGGCTGCGGCGGGCGCCGGGGCGGGCGCTGCCTCTTCTTCGTCATGGCCGGCGCCGGCCCGGTTTGACAGGCCCAGCCGATGCACCTTGCCGATCACCGCGTTGCGGGTCACCCCGCCCAGTTCCTTGGCGATCTGGCTGGCCGACTGGCCTTCGTTCCACATGCGCTTGAGCGTCTCGACCCGCTCGTCCGTCCAGGACATCCTGCTCTCCGCCATCTTGACTGCCCGGGCACTCTATCCGCCCGGGGCAGGGGGCCGCAAGGGCGGGCGCGAAACGGGGGCGGGCGCGAAACGGGGGCGGGTGCGTCGCTGGCGTCCTGTCCGTGCTTCTGGACGCCCGCGGCTTTGACCCCGACGGCTATACGTCATCGCGATGCTGGACGCGATCTGCGCCGGGACCTAGACCCGAAGCCGCAGGGCACGCGCCTCGGCAGTGTGCACGATCGGAAACGCCGCCCGCCTGCGCCCAAGCTCTGCCTCGGGCAGGACGACCGCGAGAGCGGCCCTCTCGACCGGCGCAAGCCCCGCCAGTCCCGACTCTCCGGGATGAAAACTTTCCGACCGCGCGCCCTCGGCCAGCAAAATCTCGTGGCGGTCGCACAAAAGAGTCACATAATCCAGTGCCGAGGCGGGCAGGACCTGTCGGACAGCCTGATCGTCAACCAGCGCCAGTGCCGAGACCAGCACCTGGTCCTCGCCGAAATAGACCGCCGCGCGCCAATCGTCGATCAGCATCCGCTGCCCGGGCGACACCAACAGCGCGCGGTCATTGTCCACCGTCCCGGGAGCAAAGGCCACCGGCCGCAGACCGGGACGGGCCAGGAACTCGACCGGGGTCACCTGCCGCCGCCCGACCCAGCGCAGCGGGCGAGATCCGTTGCCCAGCGTGGTGACCACGTCACCGGCCACCAGATCTCCTGCCGCGCGGGGGCCGTCCGGCGTGTCGATCAACGTGCCTGCCGCATAGGCGGCCAGTGCCTCGGGCATCTCGGGCCCTTCGGCCTGCCAGGCGGTCCCCTCTGCCCAGGGGGTGGCCGTCGCCAGCGCCGCGGCTTTGCCCCCGATCCGGACCAGGAACAGCCCGGACAGCCCCGCGACCGGCTCGACCGCGACCCGCAGGCCCGGCAGCCAGACGGTTCCGGCCAGCGAGACCGCTTCGCCAAGAACCATGCCTTCCGATTCAGCGACCAGCGTCAGGCAATACAGCAAAGCCCCCGCCACAAGGGTCGGCACCGTCTCTGCCAGCCGCGCGGCCCAGCCCTTCGCCGTGGCGTTCGGCAAAAGCACCTGATCCAGCGCATAGACGCCAAAAGTGATGCGTTCAGCACTCATCCCTGTTCCGAACCCTGGCGTGCTTCTGGCCCTTTGCAGCAGGACCCCGCGCCCTTGCTCTTCCCCAGTCTGCCTTGCCAGCGTTTACCGCTCATTTCCAGTGAAAACAGTGCAAGGCCGGTCGCGCGGAAATCTGCTTTACCGGGCGGAAGCTTCCGGCTAAGCACATGCCATGACCGCTGGAACCCGCCATATCTCTGCCCCGCGCCGACGCCGCAGCGTCTGACGCCGCTTCCGCTGTCACCGGCGCCTGCGCGCCATGCCATTCCCCAAGTTGACTCCCCGCCGACCCTCGGGCACCCATTGGCTTTCAGATGAAGGACTGCCGTTCCATGATCCCTTCCGTCCTGCCGACCTACAACCGCGCGCCCATCGCCTTTGTCAAAGGCGAAGGCAGCTGGCTGATCGCCGAGGACGGGCGGCGATATCTCGACCTCGGCGCGGGCATCGCGGTGAACGCGCTCGGCCACGCCCATCCGGCACTGGTGCAGACCCTGACGGACCAGGCACGCAAGCTCTGGCACGTCTCGAACATCTACACGATCCCGGAACAGGAGCGGCTGGCGCGACTTCTGACCGAAGTCAGTTTCGCCGACACGGTGTTCTTCACCAATTCGGGGACCGAGGCGGCAGAGCTTGCGATCAAGATGGCGCGCAAGTTCCACCATGACGCGGGCCAGCCCGAGCGGACCGGGATCGTGGCCTTCGAGGGCGCTTTCCACGGCAGGTCCACAGGTGCCATCGCGGCGGCCGGGTCGGAAAAGATGGTCAAGGGCTTCGGTCCCCTGATGCCCGGCTTCACGCAGCTGAAATGGCCCGCGTCTGACGCCGACCACGCCGCGATCCGCGCCGCCATCACCGACCGGACCTGCGCCGTCATCATCGAGCCGATTCAGGGCGAGGGCGGCATCCGCGTGGTCCCTGACCAGTGCCTGAAAGGCCTGCGCGACCTTTGTGACGAAACCGGCACACTGCTGATCTTCGACGAGGTGCAATGCGGCATGGGTCGCACCGGTCGCCTCTTTGCCCACGAATGGGCGGGCGTCGCGCCCGACATCATGATGGTCGCCAAGGGCATCGGCGGCGGCTTCCCCCTGGGCGCGGTCCTTGCCACCGAACGCGCCGCGTCCGGCATGACGGCGGGCACACATGGATCGACCTACGGCGGCAATCCCCTTGGATGCGCCGTCGGAGCCAAGGTCGTCGAGATCCTCTCCGACCCCGCCTTCCTGGCCGAGGTCGCCCGCAAGGGCGCCCTGATGCGCCAGGGCCTGGAATCCCTTGTCGCCCGCCACCCGCAGGTGTTCGACTCCGTCCGGGGCGAAGGCCTGATGCTGGGCCTGAAGTGCAAGCCCGCCCCCGCCGAAGTGGTCAAGGCAGGCTATGCGGCCGGTGTCCTGACGGTTGCTGCTGCCGACAATGTCTTGCGCCTCCTGCCCGCGCTGAACATCCCGGACGCCGACATCGCCGAGGCCCTCACCCGCCTCGACAAGGCCGCGGCCACCTTGGCAAAGGCCGCCTGAGCCCTTTCTCTTCCCCAAATATCCCACGGGGGTCCGGGGGTGTGAAACCCCCGGCGTCCGGGTCCAAAAAGCGAAACGAAATGAACCACTTCCTTGATATCCACAAGACTGATCCCGCCCAGCTTCGGGCCATGATCGACACCGCACAGGCGATGAAGACCGCCCGCAACGGCCGCCCCAAGGGCTCGCCCGATGACGAGCAGCCTTTGATGGGCCACATGGTCGCACTGATCTTCGAGAAACCCTCGACCCGCACGCGCGTCAGCTTTGACGTCGGCGTCCGCCAGATGGGCGGCGAGACGATGGTGCTCTCGGGCAAGGAGATGCAGCTTGGCCATGGCGAGACCATCGCCGACACCGCTCGCGTCCTTTCCCGCTACGTCGATCTCATCATGATCCGCACCTTCGAAGAGGCGACTCTGCTGGAAATGGCCGAACACGCCACCGTCCCGGTGATCAACGGCCTCACCAACCGCACCCACCCCTGCCAGATCATGGCCGACGTGATGACCTACGAGGAACACCGCGGTCCGATCCGGGGCAGGAAGGTCGTCTGGTGCGGCGACGGCAACAACGTCTGCGCCTCGTTCCTGCACGCCGCCGGACAGTTCGGCTTCGACTTCACCTTCACCGGGCCGGAAACGCTTGACCCCGAAGAAAAGTTCGTCGCCTTCGCCCGCGAGAAGGGCTCGAAGGTCACCATCCAGCGCGATCCCTTCACCGCCGTCGAGGGAGCGGATCTGGTGGTCACCGACACCTGGGTCTCGATGCACGACCCCGAGTCCGCCAAGGAACGCCGCCACAACCAGCTCCGCCCCTATCAGGTGAACGAGGCGCTCATGTCCCGCGCCAGGCCCGACGCCCTGTTCATGCATTGCCTGCCCGCGCACCGCAACGACGAGGCGACCAGCGCCGTGATGGACGGCCCGCATTCGGTGATCTTCGACGAGGCCGAGAACCGGCTGCACGCGCAGAAGGCCGTGATGCGCTGGTGCCTGGGGGTCTGACCGCGCGTCCGGTGCCGTTGCGGTGCAGTGCCGAGGGCACGGACAGGCGCGGCTCCTCGGGCAGCGACGGCTCTGGAGTTCCCGGCGATGCCGGGTGGCCCTTGGCATTCCCGCCCGCTTGGGCCACCTTGGTCCGCAATACCCCCAAGGGAGGCCCCAATGCACCGCCGCTCTGTTGCCGTCTTCGACCGCTTCCTGTCCGCCCTCGCCAGCGTCCTTGCCAAGGCCGAGGCGCATTGCGAGGCCAAGAAGATCAAGCCCGAGGTCATCCTCGCCGCCCGCCTTTTCCCCGACATGTTCCCCTTCACCCGCCAGGTGCAGCTTGCCTGCGACTTTGCCGTGCGGGGCACGGCCCGGCTTGCCGGCGTGGAACCGAAAGGCTTCCCCGATACCGAGACCACCTTCGCCGAGCTGAAGGACCGGATCTCGGGGGCGCGGGGCTACATGGGGTCGTTCCAGCAATCCGATTTCGCCCATGCGGCGGAACGGCCGATCCATTTCAGGACCGGAGGCCGCGACCTGGTGCTTCCGGGCGAGGAGTTCCTGTCGTTCTTCGCCTTGCCGCAGTTCTTCTTTCACGTCACCACGGCCTACGACATCCTGCGCGCCAACGGGGTCGAGCTTGGCAAGCGCGACTACATGGGCGCACCGTGACCGGCGCATGCTGATCCGCGTCAGGCGATTGTCGCGCCCAACGGCTCGACCGGTTTCGCCCCGTCGGCATCCGAAGCCCGCGCGGCAACAAGCGCCACGACGACCAGAAGCAGCGACAGCCCGCCGTAGGTCGGCCGGAATCCCATCTGTTCCGCCAGAAAGCCGATGGTCGACGGCGCAATCAGGATGCCGCAGTAGCCCACCATCGTGACAATGGAGATTGCGTTGGCCGGCGGCAGATGCGGGTGGTTCCCGGCAGCCGAAAACAGGATCGGCACCATGTTCGCCACGCCAAGGCCCGCGATGGTGAAGCTGACGATCGCCACCCAGTCCTGGGGGGCCAGCGCCCCGCCCATCAGGCCTGCCGCGCCGAGAAACCCGGACAGGCGCAGGGTCCGAACCGCGCCGAACCGGTTTCGGACCGAATCCCCGGCAAAACGCATCACCGCCATTGCGCCCGCGAAGAAGGCAAAGCCCAGGCCCGAGACGAACACATCCGCCCCCAGCTCCTTTTGCAGATAGATCGCCGCCCAATCCAGGACCGCCCCTTCCGGCACCATGGCGAACAGCGCCAGGAACCCCAGAAGCCAGACATGCAAGTCCTTCGGGAAGAGCCGGGTCTTCGGCACGGCCGAGGCCTCGGCGACGGCCGGCCCTGGCGCATCGGGCAGAAGGAAGGGCATCGCCGCCAGCACGACCCCGGCCACGACCACCGCGGTCGCGATCGATTGCACCTCGGAGCCCCATTGCGCGATCACCCAGCTGCCGGCCGATCCGCCGATGAAGCCGCCCAGGCTCCAGAACCCGTGGCTTGACGACATGATCGCCCGGTCAAGCCGCCGCTCGATCTCGACCGCCTGCGCGTTCATCGCCACGTCCATGCTGCCCGCCATCGCGCCGAAAAAGGCCATGAACAGGGCAAGGACCCAGAGGTTCGGGGAAAAGACCACCATCGGCAGGACCGGGATCAGCGCCAGCGAGAACAGCGACAGGATGCGCCGCCCGCCGTAGTGGCTGATCAGTCGTCCGGCGAACAGCATCGCAGAAACCGCACCAAGACCAAGGACAAGGATCAGCAGGCCCAGCACCGATTCGGTCACGCCATGGCGCGGCATCAACAGCGGAATCTGCGGTGCCCAGGCTCCCATGACAAAGCCGTTGGCCAGAAACATCGCCGCCACTGCCCAGCGCGCCTGGCGCGCCTGTCTGTCCCTCTGCATGGTCCGCCCCTTTTCCTGTCGGTCTGATATGGTGTGCAGCCCGCGGACAAAAGCCCCTTTGCCCCGCCCGGTGTCGCGCGCTTGCGCAAACCGGCCCCGGCATCCGTCGACCGGGTTCGCCGGCACCGAGGCAGTCGGGTTCCGCTCATGTCCCGCGCGGCTTCGACCGCAGC
>FWPV01001308.1_pt1 | contig 70113 bp, 52 predicted proteins | sample 2228371 | NCBI WGS metagenome assembly FWPV01 (sample SAMEA103939776, study PRJEB20133) | metagenome
TACCTGAGCCGGCCGCGCGCACCGGGCTGGTTTGTCGCCTGGCTGCTTTTCGGCCTTGCCGTTTGGGCCCGGCCCGAGGCTCTGGTCCTGCCCGGATTTGTCGGCCTTGACGTCCTGCTGCGCCGGCGCTTCGGCAAAGACCGGGTCGTCTTCTGGAAAGGCCTCGCGGTCTGGCTTGCAGTGATGCTGCCCTACTTTGTCTTCAACTTCGTGCTGTCTGGCTCGCCTCTGCCCCAGACCTTTGACGCCAAGGCCGGCCCGACAAGCATCCTCGCCGTGTTCAGCCGACGCGACCTCAGCCTGCTCGGACGGCTGGTCACGTCTGCTGTGCCACTCTACGTCGGCGAGTATGCCGCTTTCCTCTGGCGCGTCAACCCGGTGCTGGCCCTTCTTGTCCCGATTGGCCTTGCCGGTCTGATGCGGCAGGCGATCCGGGCCGATCGCAGGTCGAGCTTTCTCGTCCCGCTCTTCGGGCTCGGGTTCGTACCGGTGATGGGACTTGCGGCGCCGGTATTCGGGCCAGCGTTCCAGAGTGGACGCTACGTCGGCAACGTCTCCGCGCTGCTCGCCGTGGTCGCGGTCGTCGGGGTCCTCTTTCTCCGGCAACTGCTCCGAACCGGCCTGGTCTGGGCTCTGCTCGCGCCCGTGTCGTTCAACGCCGTAACAGTGACGCTCGCCACCTCCCGCAACACGGCCCAGGCGGCAAAGTCCATCAACCAGATGCAGGTCAAGCTCGGCCACTGGCTGCGTGACAACACGCCCGAAAGTGCGACTCTCGCTTGCAACGACATCGGTGCAATCGGCTACTTCTCCGGCCGCAAGGTGATTGACCTATCCGGCCTGGTGACGAAGGAGATTCTCGCCTACCGGGAAGTCGAAAGCGGCCGCGAGAGGTTCATCCTCGACGTCCGGCCCGACTATCTTGTCATCTTCCCGGTCTCATTCCCAGGCTTCAGAAACGCCCCGTTCCTCGAACCATTGATCTACGTTGACCCGGAAGACAACACCGCCAGCCTCTACGACCTGCCGGTGCAGATCAGGTCACTGGCCGGCATCCTGATACTTGACCTCACAATTGAGCCGGCCCGCGCTCCGCTCGTCGTGTTCCGATGCCACTGGGACCTCGCCCGTTCATGCTGGCTAAATCAGTGGCATTCGGGAGCCGTCACCAAGCCTGCACTGAGCAGCGCCGAAGCGTTGACAGTACCCGCGCCGGTGGCTGTACCTGCCGCAATGAAATCCTGTCGCCGCGGGATGCTGCTCGTGTTTGACTTCGGTACGCGCGGGACTACGATAGAGGTGGAGCAAGTCTGATGCGCTGCCTGCGATTCTGGCTATTCCTGCTCGTGACCGGCTTGACGCCGGGCGCAGGCATAGCTCTGGCTGCGGACTCGCTGAATATGCGGACCGTGGGGCGGTGGCCGCGACGGGCCACCAGTTTGACCAACGGCGAAGCGGTGGTAGGATTTCTGTAGAGGAGACATCATGCTGCGAATCAGTGCCGTGGCAGTCGTGGCGCTGGCGACAGCGCCGCAGCTTGTCGCCTGGACCCCGCCCGAGCGGGTGGACCGGAGACCGGAGAACTACGTCATCTACAGTTGTGCCATCGCAGCCGGCCCGGGCAGTTCCCCGCACATAGTCTGGTCAGAGTGCCCGCGCGGGACATACCTTGAGAAGATCATGTACGCCAGGAGACAGGGTGACACCTGGACAGTCCCAGTCAACGTCTCTCGCGACTCGGGGGACTTGAGGCAGCCCGCGCTCGTAGTAGATGTACTGGGGAGACCGCTGGTTCTCTGGTCCGAAGAGGGACGCCAGCGCATCCGCTACGTTCGCTTTGCAGGCGACAGTTGGACTGCACCGAAGCAGGCGTTCGCGGCACGAGGCATCACTCCTCGCATGGTCATTGACAGCCGCAACTACCCGCATGTGGTTTTCGAAGAGTACACCGGACGCGGGGGAATCTGGTACAGCAGGTACGACGCGAGTGCCGATTCCTGGGCCACGCCGGTTCCCGTTGCGACTGACTCTGAGCCGCTCGGCTGGTCAGGCTTGGCCGTGGACAGGCGCGACCACCTCCATGCCGTGTGGATGAGTTGGGGTACGAACGACATTGGCTATTCGACGTACGATGGCACCAGCTGGGCGGCACCGGTCTCGCTCCCGAACCCGGCGCCCGGAACCCTAGCCAGCTATCCGCGGGTGGCGGCCGACACGAACTGCCTGCCCCACGTGGTGTGGGACGAAAGCCGGGTATACTACTCGTATCTTAGCGGAGACTCATGGACCGCGCCGCACCGCGTCGACGAGCAGCCCTCCGGTTATTCCGTTGTCACAGCCGACTACTCGAATCGAATCCACGTTGTCTGGGCGCGGGACAACGGACTTATGTACTCGGCCAAGTCGGACACAGGCTGGTCGTTACCAGAAAGCCTAGGCGGCAGACGTGCATCATTGGCAGAGGTTTGTATTGTCGGCTCATCCTTGGCGTGTGCATGGCGTGAGGATTGGAAGCTGTACTTCAGCGAGAACCGTCTGAACCCGGCAGTGGACGAGCAAACGCCGCACGAGCCCCTCGGAGGAACGGTCCGGTTAGTCGGGTCGCCAGCGGGCAGAACCGTGCTGCTTTGCCTGCTCAAGGCCCCATCGGAGATTGCCGTATCTCTCTATGACGTCGCAGGCCGATGCGTTTGGCGTGCACCCACTCGAATCCAAGCGGCTGGTCTGCTTGAGGTGAACCTATCACCAGCGTGCCTAGCGGACTCTGGACTGTACTTCGCCACGGTGCGTATCGGCAAGAGGACCGAGACGCTGAAACTGGTGTTGGTCAAGTAAGGAGGAACCATGATAGACCGAATGGTCAAGGCGGCGATACTCGCGCTGGCTATGGTGCTCTCCGGCGCACAAGCCAGCAATCGCGCCGTCATCATTCAGGCTTGGAAGCCAACCGAGGCCACAGGCCTGGATTGGGCCCCGGAGGGCCTTGACACTCTCGATGAGCTCTGGAACGACTGCTATCTCGCCTACGAGATGTGGTGCGCCAGGCCAGGAATAGACACCAACCCCGACCGGATTCACTTCCTGTGGGCGGATGCGCAGGACTTCCCCCGGCAAGGCACGAGGTACAATCCCTACCTTCGGTTGGGACTGCGCCGGATCTCCGACGATACCGCCTGCAGGACTACGGTAACCAATACGTTCAATGCCTTGGCCTCGCAGGTAGGTACGAACGAGACGCTGTTCGTGTACACCTGGGGACATGGCAAGGACAGTCTCGGAATCCATCAGGCGCTCTTGGTCCGACCGATTTGGCGCTCGGGCATGTTCTGGTACGGAACGCCAATCTGGGACTATGAGTTCGCCCGCATCGTGGATACGGTCAAGTCGAAGCGGGTCTTTGTAATGCAGCAATGTCGTAGCGGAGGTTTCTGCAACGACTTGGCGGATTCGAGCACGATATTCCTGGCGGCGACACCGGCAAACAGGAAGGCGCATTCTGCGGATGGCGAGTCCCACAACGGCTCGCCCCTGCCCGAGCACGAGCCGGACGGCGGCAAGACTTGGCGGCACGCCGAGTTCAACTTCCACCTGATGAATGCCCTGCGCGGGACCGCAGTCTGGAGCTATGAGGGCGGGTATGACAATCCAGTGGCGGTTGATGCCGACTATAACGATGACGGCACGGTCTCGTGGCGCGAAGCGTACTGGTACATTGACTCGCATAACTCCTATTCCCGGAACTATAGAGAGTACCCGGTGTTCTTCTCACCCGACACGGCGTGGTACGTGATGAGGTCAGTCGGGGACCTCGGCAAGACCGTGTCTGACGGGGGTGCGTTGGCCGCGGTTTTCGATACGTCCAGCACCATCTATGCACTTAAGGGGAACAAGACCCGAGACTTCTGGGCCTACGACGTCGCCTCTGACTCCTGGAGACTCCGCAGAGAGATACCCGGCGACAAGACTGTATCCAAAGGCGGCACCCTGGCTTCGCCCGGGAATGGGTACGTCTACGCGACCAAGGGATCCAAGACCCTGCAATTCTGGAAGTACAGCCCGGCCTTCGACACTTGGACTGCTGCTGCCGACGTTCCGGTGGACTCGCGCAACAAGAAGATGGTCAGCGGAGCGACTGCGGGCGTCTGGGACCCGGGGACCGAATCGAGCTTCGTTTTCCTGCTGAAGGGCAAGACCGGCGAGTTCTATCGGTACAACTGTGCGACCAATGCCTGGGCGAGCCGCGACACCCCACCCAGGACCGGCAACAAGAAATACGACAGAGGTTGCGCCTTGGCCTACGACGGAGCGGGCAGCCTCTACCTGCTCAAGAATAAGACCAACGACTTGCTGGTCTACAGCGTTGCCGGTGACAGTTGGTGTCTGAAGAGCCCGATGCCGCTTGTCGGTCGGGCCCGCAAGAGCAGGAAGGTCAAACCGGGCGGAGCGCTGGCCTCGTGCGGGGGCACCCTGTATGCCCTGAAAGGGAGCTCCAGCGAATTCTGGACCTACGAGCCTGGGTCTGATTTCTGGTATCAGCCGGACACGCTCATTGCCGGGCCCAGCGGGAAGACGATAGTCAAGGGCGGCGGTTCCCTGGCCGTCGCCGACGGCTTTGTCTTTGCGATGCGCGGCAACAAGACCTGCGACTTCATGCGCTTCACGCCCAACCTGATGTACCGCAACGCGCCACTCCCGCAGGAGATTCCGGTGGCACCGGGGGCAATGGAGTTGCTCGTGGCCGAGGGGACGGATTGTGCTGACCCGCGGCTGAGTCGCTCAGGAGATAGGGTCGCCTTTGTCATGTCCGGGACCAACAACCACGTTCAGGTGCACACCGTGTCCAGCAATGGCGGCAATGTGCTGGAGCTCACCGCCTTGGAGGGCGAGTGCCGGAGTCCGGTCTGGTCGCCGCAACCACCGGACGACAGGATTGCCTTCGTGTATGAGCCGGAGGACTCAGCCGCACAGATTGCCGTGGTCTCAAGTCAGGGCGGAGCGGTCACGCGCCTGGTCAAGGGCCTGGGCGACGTCGGCACGCTCGCCTGGTCGCCTGATGGCTCGAGCCTCGTCTTCGACTGCGACTCGGGCAACTGGACCCAGCTCTGGCGCTACTCGTTCCCGGACAGCAGCGTTCAGGTGCTGACAACGTCTCAGGCCAACCACTTCTCGCCGGTCTTTGCCTCGAATACGGAAATCGTCTTCACCCTGGAGCCGGCCGAGGGCCCGGGCCAGATTGGCAAGCTGTACCAGTACGCGCCTGACACCGCGGCACCGGGTAATCTGGTCTGGGCAGAGACCACGCTGACGGCAAGCGCATGCGAGCACGCCAACCCGTGCGTGGCCGCTTCTGCCGGCCTGGTGTTCTTTGAGGTCGAAGGCTACGACGGGTACACGATGATTGGCAAAGTAGCGCTCTCGGGCGGGACTGAGACCGTGCTTGCCAGCGGCGAGTGCGACTTTGAGCTGCCGACCACAGGCCCCGAAGGTGAGACCCTGTACTGCCTGCGCAGCTCAGACGGCGGAGCTGCCATCTGCGAGGTGTATGCTGATGCCAGCGGGTACGAGGACAAGACCGACGACGCGGTCGAACGCGAAAGCCCGCACGCGCGGCAGGATGAAGGTGGCTCTGCCTGTGCGGTCTATGTCAGGGACGGCAGCGTCTATCGAACCCGGGGCCAGGGCGAACGCGGACAACAGGGAAGCGGCTTGGGCGTGTTTGCCCTGGAGGGCGCGAGGCCCAACCCCAACCGGGGCAGGGTGAGCATAAGCTGGCAGCTTCCGTATCTTGCCAATGTCAGGCTCCAGGTCTATGACCCTGCTGGCCGGTTGGTTCGGACCCTGGTGAGCGGCGAGGTGAAACCTGGTCGCTACACCTCGGTCTGGGACGGAACCGATACCCGAAGCCGGCAGGTAGGGACCGGCATCTACTTCGCACGGCTCCGCGCCGCCGGCCGGCAGTTGACGAGGAAAGTCATCCTGCAGCGGTAGGACGCAGGGCCGGCAAGCTACGTGTGAGGTGGGCACGAGCCGCAGACAACGGCCGTCACTGGCTAAATCAGTGATTCAAGCCTATCAGAAAGCCAGCGGGCCTGCAATCGGCGGTTGAAACGGTCCTGGCCGGCATGAGCCAGCGGGCCGGGCCGGCTTACCGCATCGTCCAACGCAGCCAGTAACCGGTCAGGGTCAAGACCACAGGCTGTGCCTGCCTTTGCCTCAAGCACCAGTTGCTCGGCTTCCTCCGCACCACTGCCCCAGACAATTATCGGCCGGCCCGCACCAAAGTACTCATACAGCTTCAGCCCGACCGGCTGATGTGGTTTGCCGATGTAGAGCAGGGCGGTCGCACCTTTCATCAAACTGCACGCCTGCTCGTGCGACACCGGACCTAGGAACCTGACCTGCGGGTCAGAGCCAAAGGCCTGCCGAGTTGCCGAGTCGGTCCGACCGGCCAGATACAATCTGGCCTTGGATCGAGCACGAAGTGCCTGGACAAACGACGCCACCTCGGCCTGATTCTGCCAGAGATTGCCGACGTGGACGATGCTGAGTCCCTCAAGGCTCGCGGCCGGGACTTCGAACTCGGTCGGGTCAAACCCATTGTCGAGCACCTCGGCCCGAGGAGAAACCGCCCGCGCCGTGCCTTGGTTCACCGCCAGCGTCGCATCGGCATGTTCGACCAGATAGCGTCGGAGTCGCCGGAACGCGGCCCGCTGGTGACGCGGCGGCTCGGCAAAACCGGTCGGCCAGGGGTCACGAAAGTCGAGCACGAGCGGCACGTGGCCGTGGGCCTTGAGCCGCACCCCGAGCAGTAACGCGGTGAACGGCGGCGCCGAGGCGAAGATTGCCGATGGCTTCTCGGCGTCAATGATGTGCCGGCCCGCGACCGACCCGAACGGCAGCCAGCCGACCTTGGAATCCGGAAACAGCAGATAGTTGAGCAACCGCGCACCGGCGCTCAACCCGTTACCCAGCACCGGCCGCAGCTTGCGCGTCTTCGAACGTAGCACATTGAAGAGCCGGTTCGGGTCAAGGGACTCGGTCCGATACAGTTTCGACCGGCTCAGGTCACCGACCAAGGCCGGGTCGTAATGGTAGTAGGCAACCGGTTTGACCGTGAGAATGAGCGGCTGCCAGCCGAACTCGGGCAGGAACTTACACAGCTTGGTGACGCGCATTACTCCGCTCATCCCCAGCGGCGGAGTGTAGTAGGCGACAACGAGCAGGCGGCGCATCAAAGATAGTGCCTGACGACGAGTTCGTCTTCCGATTCTAGTGGGCCAGGCCGAGGAATCAAGCGACTGCCGCCATTGTCCGTTCGACTTCGAAGATTGTCACTGGTCGCTCCTCTTCAGGTGCTTTGCTATCTGTCCAGTGACTTCTGCTGCCGGCAGCTCGACCGGCTCAAGCCCTTTGAGGAACTGAAGCAGGCCGTCAATGTCGAGCGCAAGCATGTGGTCTTCAATTTGCAGCTCGGGCGGCAGGGAGCGGAAGAACGCTCCCGACCCGAGGTTGTCCTCAAGCCGGAGCAGGTTCGAACTCACGACGTGCCGAATGGCTGATACTTCGGGCACCGGGAACGACTTGAGCCGATGCCGGATTGACGGTTGAGAGAAGACAAACACCTTACCGTCCATGTCACTCGCTTGGATGCCTTGTTCGGCGAAGGCCTCGGACAGAATGAAGCCGCAGGCTCCGCCAAGTAGATGGACGAGGTGGGTGAACTCTCCGTCGCAGAAGTAGGGGAACTGGTTGGGCTTCAGGTCCGGGAAGAGCCGCGCTTTGAGTACCGGCGCAAGCCGGTAGGAGTAGCCGCCCGTACCCGTGCCCTCAAAGACCCTGGTGTTGGCCGAAATGGCAGCCAGCGGCCGCACCAGCAGCCGTTTCTCCTTTTCGCGGTACTCGACCAGTTCCCAAGAGCGGCCGGCAAGCACAAAGTGATGGAAGACAAAGAAGACCGTGCCGATGTGCCGACCGGTCTCGACCTCGGTCACCTCGAAGTTGCCGAAGCTCTTGTCCTGGATGTTGGAGTGAATCTTGCCCGACTCGACGCGGCGCTCCAGTTGCGGCCCGGTGAAGTAGATACCGGCCCGCGCCGACTGGACTTCGCCCGAATCAATCATCTGCCGGAACGCCCGGTCAATCGGCTCAGCGCTGCCGTAGAGCGGAGCGAGCACCCGGCGCACCGAATCAAGGGTCGTGCCGATGCGGCGGCGTTGGAAAAGGTACGACCCGACCTGCTGGGGGATGACCGCCAGCGACGGCGTGTAGCGCTTCTCGTACAACTGCCCGGCCCGAGCACACTCAAAGAACGTCTCAAAGAGCATCCGCTCCCACGGGTCCTGATACAAACCGATGACGTAGAGGTAGGACTGGCGGCGCCGGTTGCCCCGGCCGATGCGCTGGAGCAGCGACGAGACGTTGAACGGCGGCCGGACCAGCACGACCGCGTCAATGTCGCCGATGTCAATCCCCAGTTCGAGCGTTGACGTACAGCAGAGCAGCCCGATTCGCTCCCGGTTCATCCGCGTCTCGACGCTCTCCCTGACCTCCTTGGTCAGGCTGGCATGGTGAACCCAGACCCGGCCGGCGAACGGCGGCCGGTCGAGCAGCTTGGCCGAGGCCTCGGCCGAAGACCGGGCGTTGAAGAAGCAGAGTACCTTGCGGCACTCGCGGCGGGCAAGCTCAGCCACCACGTCGGCGTACCAGGTGTCGTTCATGAACAAGAGCGTCTCGTCAATCTCGCGCCGGGATGCGACTCGAACCACGACCGGGTCCGGAAAGTAGCGCTCGCCAATCGCTGTGTCATCAATCGTCGCCGAGATGGCATAGTAGCGCAAGTCCGGGTTTATCAGCCGGAGCCGCTCAAGCAGGACACGCAACTGGTCGCCGCGCGGCGTATTGTCCAGTAGATGCAGTTCGTCAAGGATGACCGCGGACAGCTCTTTGAAGATCCGGGTGTGGCGGCAGAGCAGGGAATCGAACGATTCGGGCGTGGTGATGAGTAAGAATGGCAGCCGCGATTCGTCAATCGCCGGATGGTCGCCGGTCTTGCGGGCAAGACGCAGTTCAAGATGCTCAAGCGGCTCGGTCAGACGGCGGTGCAGGTCGTTTACCAGGGCCCGGGTCGGCGAAACGTAGAGGATTGAGAACCTGCTCCGCCGCTCGGGCAGCAGTCGCTCGATTGCCGGCGCAACCACCGCCTCGGTCTTGCCCGAGGCCGCGGGCGAGATGACGACAAGGTTGCTGCCCGCAAGTATCTTCGGGATGGTCTCGGTCTGAACTTCGGTCAGTCGCCCGAAACGGGAAAAGAACGGCACCCAGGTGTAACGCAGCGCGGCCTTGAGCTCGCGGCCGTCAAGCATCCGTGGTGTCCGTGCGGCTCGGGACACGATCCGAAATGTCGAACATTTCGGTCATGTCCCTCGGGCAGGCAGCAGGCCAGCGGCGCGCAGCCGGGCGACGTCAAGCGCCTCGACCGAGAACTTGATGAACGCCCGCACCCCTTCGACGTTCCGGCGCGCCGCCTCGTGCAGCACCTTCTTCTGCTCCAGCTCGGTCAGCTCGAACCCGGGATAGGCCCGGGCGTAGACCATCACCATCGTCGAGAAGGCGTCAACCAGTGCCCGGTCGGACAATGGGTCAAGCTCGATACGGTGGCGCACGCGGTTCGCCAGCTTGATATAGGCGTAGTCGTACGGACTCGGGGTCGTGGCAAAGACCAAAAGCAGCGCCGGGTCGCGGTAGATGTAGGGCACCGGCTTCACCTTGTTGTGAATCATCCGGTCGCTCACCCGCTTCAGATCCCGGTCGTTCTGAGCCGTGCGCACCAGCCCGTCCATGAAGTTGACGCTCTTGGTCAGGTAGATGACGTCCCAGAGCCGGGTCACGGTCTCAGCCTCGTCAATCAAGAGCACCAGCCCCTTCATCCCGAGCTGGCGGCACATCCAGCTTATCCCCGAGATGATGTTGCAGTAGAAGTCGGCCGCGGTCGAGAAATCGTACAGCGCCGGGATACGCTGGCCGCCCTTGACCCGGTAAGGGCTTTTGAGCTCGGTTGCGTACTCCTTGGTGCTTTCACCCTCAATCCACTGCCAGAGTACCTCACTCTGGATGTGCGCCCGGTCAATCCGCCTAAGCTTGGCCAGCACCGGGCCGAAGAAGACGTGGTCGCTCATGTCGAGCTCGGTCGCCTTGAGCAGCAGGTCTCGGAATCCGTGCTCGCGGTCCTCGCTGATGTAACGGAGGTTGTGGACTAGTTCTCGGTAGACCCGCTTGGGCCGGTGGGGCGTTACCTCCAGCGGGTCGAACTGCACAAGGCTCGCGGCCATGCCCCGGGCCAGGGCGCGGTGGTGCAGATACTCAAGCAGGTGGGTCTTGCCCGTGCCGTACTCGCCCTCCGCCATGTAGACGTCGCCCTTGCCCCGGGCAAGCTCGCGCAATGCCGCCTCAATTGTCTGGACCTGTTGCTCGCGGCCGAAGGTGAATGACTCGACGTCCTGATGCGGTACGATGCCAAGCCTGAATGCCTCAATCATCCGACGTGCCTGAATCTGATCTATCGCGGCAAACCCGGGCCGGCCGCCCGAGGGCATCAGGTCGTCAATCCGCGTCAGCAGCCGGATTCGCTGGGTCGGAAGCCAAAGCCTGAGCCCGCTTTGGAATTGAACCAGCAGCTCGGTGCCGCGCCAGCGGGTGTCGAGGATCTCGCCCTCGCCGAAGACCGGGTGCGAGACCAGGCGCCTGCCCGGCTCAGAACTCTTCACTCTCGACCTCGGCCTTCTGTGCCTGCTCCAGCTTCTGGGTCGTCACCCGCAAGAGCTTCTCCGCGTCCTTGCGGCCGAACTCGAGCGCGGGGTCGGCCCGAAGCTGATGCAGCGCTTCGACCGCGGCCACAACGAACAGGCGGCGGTAGCCGACGTCGAATGCAAAGGCGGCAACTGCCAACTCAGCGAGCTGCCGGATGGTCGCCTCGGTCCGTGCCGGCGCCAAGGTGACCTCATAGGCGATCTCAAACAATCGTGTCAGTCGGCTGCCCAGTTGCTTGAGCAGCTCGACCGGCTCAATGCCCAGCTCTTCCAGATTAACCCGGACCCCGACCGGGTTTGTCTCGGATAGGGTGCTGCGCAGCCGTTGCTTCAGAGCTTCGTAGACCCCGCTCGAACCCTCAAGCAGCAGGTTCTCGTCCGGCACGGCGTAGAAGAACATCGCTCCGGGCAGGCGCGAGTTGCCGCACTCATCAATGAGCTGACGCAGATTGTCGAGCGCCCGGCGCTTGTCGCGCGACGACGCGATGGACATGCCGCGCTCGGCTTCGTCAAAGAGCAACACCAACCCGGAATGGCCAATGCCGTGTACCCATTGAATCAGCGAGCGGAGCATGCGGAACGCAGTCGCCTTGTCAATCCGCTCGGATATCCGGTGCTGGGCGCGGACGTCCTTGGAAACTTCTTCGCCTTTCAGCCACTGGCAGACCTCGCTGAACCCTGTCCCGTCCTCAGTCAAGAGGCACGAAAACGCACCCCGAACTGCGTTGCTGAAACTCGTGCTCTCGGCCGTCGGCATCGTCTCGAGGTAGCGGTGCAAGTACTCGACCCGGTCGTGCCGGGCCCGCTGTTCCGCGACCCACCGCTTCACCAGCGACTCGATACCCTTGTCCCACGCTGCGGACGGCCAATCGGTCGCCGGCGGCGCGGTGACATTGGCGGCAATGCTCTTGTACACCAGTTCGAGCTTGTCGAACGGGCATTCGGTCGGATTCAGGCTGACGTAGGCGACGCAGTAGTTATGCTTGAACGCAAGGTTCCGCACCGAATACAGAAAATGGGTCTTGCCCCCACCGTAGTTACCGGTAACCAGCTTAAAACTCGACAGATTCGACTTCAGGATGCCGTCGAGATACTCTTCCTCGATTACCTTCAGGAACGTGTCGAGCCCGACTGTAAAAGCCTCGATGCCGAACTCGGGCGGCGTGCCGGTCGAACCTAGTTTGTTGACTATCGCCTTGGCCAGTTGCTTATCCACCTACGCCTCGCTCTCCGCTACCCCCCCCTTGCTGAACGACACGTATGAGTAATGAGTCCCTTCTCCGTCTTCATTGTCCGGCACCCACAGCGCCCGCGCCTTCTCGGTTGTCGCATCGAAGTTGGCAACGTGTAGCTTCATCCGGTCATCACCGACCTGAAACAGACCCGCCTGCCTGAGCCGATACAGGTCAAAGCTGAACCGGACGCGCGGATACTCGACGAATTTCTCCTGGACCGGGTTGAGCCGGAAAGCCGCCGGCTGAATAAGCATCGTGATTTCGGCCAGCAGGTCGAGCAGGAATACACGCGCCCCCAACCGGAGGTTGTTGAACGTCACAATACGTTGGTAGGCCAAATGCATCAGCCCAGCCAGCTTTACCGGCTCGACCGACTTATCTTTCAGCGCTTCATGGTAAGCACGCAGCGTCCGCGCCAACTCGGCCGGCACAAGCCTGAGTCCCGACTTCAGCTTCTCGACCTCCGGCCCCCAGAATATGGTCGCGGTCCCGGCATCGAAGTCGGTGCGCAGAGTGAAACAACCGATTCTGAGCGTCGGCAATTGACCTCTGATCGCAAACCCTGAACCCTCAAGCCCGGCCACCAGCCTCCGACCGAACTCAAACCTGAACTCCTCTTGGCTTTTCTCCACGGCCTCGGATTCCACGCTCAACCACTCAAGCACCTTTGTTTTGGCCTCAGATTCGGGAAGCGTCCGGACCAGTTGGGCAATCTCTTCCACTGCCTTGGCGCGGACACTGGCATTATTGACCGGGTCGGACAGCAACGGACGATAAGCTGTGAGCCGCTTTGCCAGCCTGCCTGCCTGGCTGGCGAGACTCTCAAGCAATTCGACAAGCCCTTCCATAAACTAATGAGTATAAGCCTGAGGCGGCAGAAGTCAATCTGAGAACCTGGGACTGTCCCGATTCTTTTCCCTCTCCCTTGACGGCAGCCCGCCCAAGTCTTCCCTCTCTATTGACGGGAGAGGGCAGGGGTGAGGCCGAAGCGAGGACTGTCCCAAGGTTTCCCTGCGAAAGCCGACCCGGACTCTGCCGGGCCGGCTTCTGACATGCTCTCACAAGAGAGCTGGAGCGCGGCTATTCGACCTTCAATATCCTCAAAGTCGCATGACCGTACTGACCGACAAGACGGCAGACATATGTGCCTGACCCGACCCGACGACCGGCTCGGTCCCGGCCATCCCAGACCAGTCGGTGCGGTGCAAGCTCCCGAACCAAACGACCATCAGTGGTGTAGATTAAGGCTGCACGAACCGGCCCGAGCGCGGCCGCAGGCAGGAATTCAACCCGGCTCAAGAATGGACTGGGAGACACGCTGGAGACATGCCGCAACTGTTCCGGCAGTGCGGTGATGTCCGCATCCTCAACCGTCGGCAGTTCACGTACCGAGACAGTCCACATTGGTGCAAACCAGTCGCTGGTGTCTTCAGCCTCAATGCGACACGTCCAGGTGTAGATAGCCCCGGGTTCAAGCTCGGTTGGGATGCGCCAGGTGGGCAGTTCCGACCGGCCCTCGGTGAACAGGGTCTTGCCGTCCCAGACTTGAAAGTGGTACGTCGCCCTCAGCGCAGACGGCACGACCGCGAAAACCGGTCTACGGGTCGGGACTACTGCGCCGTCGGCCGGCAGCTTCGGACTGGGTGGGTTGATCGCTGACCCGACCGTGAAGTACCAGTGCGGGCTGAACCACGGGCTCCAGCCGCTCTGGTTCCAAGCCCGGCAAGACCAGTGGTAAACATGACCGCGCTGCAGGGCTCGGCCAGCCGCGGCCACACTCCACAGCGGCACCAGACTATACCCCTCGGCCGCAATGCTTGCCTCTTCCATCACCCGGAATTGGTACCAGTAGCACGGCTCGGTGGCATCAACCCTCAGTACCGGGAATACCGTCAGCACGGTATCACCATCCAGGGGCGACAACGGACTCGGCGGACAGACGACTTGGCCCGGCATGTCTGTCGCAGGGCCGACACCGACCTCTGACAGAGAAGCCGAGACAGTCCACCCGGACTGGTTTGGGACACAACCCCAGTACCCAAGACGGGGTTGGTCTACGTCCCGCGCCAGCTTAAACCCGATAACGCCGAAACCGACAAGCAGAGCTTGTATCATTGTAACCCCTTACCCCTTATCTACTCGGAATCTTTCCCCCGGCTCCACCACCCCTAAATTGTCGGGCCATCAGGAGCTCATGTGCAGCTTCCTGGGTCAGGATTGCAGGTTAGTAGTCCGGAGCAACCTGATAGCCCAAACCCAACAACCGGAATTGTTTGTAAAATGGTGCATGGCTACCCATAACCACGCGCACCCCTGTCACTCTTTTGCATGGTGCGTGCCAGGACCGAATGAGCTTTTCACAAAGGGCTAACCCGCGCTGGCTACGCAGGTTGCCCGAAAAACGGGCCCACATTGCCGAAGAACCGTCACGAGTTCGGGCGATTGGGGCCCGGCGCGGCGTCAGGCTAACCCGTTGGTTTGATGCGGCTTGTACCAATGCGACCGAGGCGTACGCCGCATGCATGACACCATGCGCTGGACGCGTAGCGCTCCATACTGCTCGCTCGACTTGAGCCGGGCGCTGACGGTCTCACGGCGCAACTTTCCGCTTGACTAAACCGTCTAGTCAGCTATAATGACTGACCGGTCAGTAGATTCACTATCTTAACATTATGCGAGCCAAGTCCGAAGAGAAACGCCAACTGCTGCTTGAGGCCGCGTTTGCCGAGGTCTCGGAGCACGGGTATTTCGAGACCAAGGTAGAGGACATTGCCCGGCGCGCCGGGGTCGCCAAGGGCACCCTGTATCTGTACTTTCAGGACAAGCCGGACATCTACATCGGACTGGTCGGCTGGCTGCTAGAGCAGGCGCTTGGTGTGCTGCGCGCGACCGCGGCCCGGCCGATTCCGGCCCGGCAGAAACTGATCGAGGTCTTTGAAAGCTGGAGCCACACGGTGCTCTCGCGACCGGCGGTCTCCAGTCTACTATCAGTTGACAGTCTGGAGGCGACATCACAGATGAAGGAGCGAGTCCTGCGTGATGTCGTGCCGCGCGTACAGGAGATGGTAGACGAGGTCGCGGCGATTGTCGAGCAGGGCATCAGGGCCGGCGAGTTCCGAAAGGTGGATACCCGGCTGGCTGCGCTGACCTATCTGAGTGCGTTTCGGTCCACAATGTTTGTCGTTGCGCACCGTTGGCCGGTTCAGAGCCCGGCCCGCAAGGCACAGGAGCTTTTCTTCGAAGGCATTCTGGTCCGGCGCGGCCCGAGCGGCCGACCGGTCCACTCAAGTAAGGAGATAGAACGATGAGGTTTGCTCTGACGGCGGCACTGGTGCTTCTTTCGGCTGCGACTGTGCACGCCGACACGCTGCACCTAGATGTCGGCCGCGCGGTTGAACTGGCCCTGGCGAACAACCGCGCCGTGCAACTGGCCAGGGAAAAGGTTATCGAGGCTAGAGCCAGCCGGGACGTCGCGTTCGGCTCGTTCCTACCCCAGGTTTCGGCAACAGGGACCTACACCCGGCTGGCCAGGTCGAACGAACTGACGATGTACTCGGCGCACGACACAATCATGACTGTGCCGGTGCTGGACCCGATGGGCAACTATCTGGGTCAGACCGGTGTGCCGGTGCGCGTGCCGGTCGGGGTAGATTCATTCCGGATGCAGCTTTCAGGGCCGAACAACTACGCGCTGACCGGCACGGTTCAGCAGACCCTCTTTACTTGGGGCAAGCTCGTAAACGCCTATCGCATTGCCGGCCTGAATCTCGACTTGCAGCAGGCTGCGGCTGTACAGGCACGTGCCCAGGTACGGGTGGACGCACTCGAAGCGTTCTACCGGGCGCTTCTTGCCCGGAAGACAGCGGGCGTGATGGCCGACGCCTACGAGCAGCTCGAGCGGCACGTTGCTCAGGTACAGGCACTTTACGACAACGGTCTTGCCGCCAAACTGGATGTGATGAAGGCGACTCTCGGACTGCAGCAGATGGCAGCTCAGCTTTCCCAGGCGGAGAACGGTGCTGAGCTTGCCCTGGCTGCGCTGTTGAATGTCCTTGCCTTACCGGCCGGAACTCCGGTCGTGTTCGATGAGGATTTGCCGCGGGAGACGGCATCGGTTGAGCTCGCACCGGCGATTGACTCGGCTCTGGCCCGGCGGCCAGAGCTTGTCCAGTTGCGGGACGCGGTGAGAATGGCCGACCTTGCCGAACGGGTCGCCCGAACGGCCAACCTGCCGAGTGTGTTCGCGCAGGCCAACGGTAGCTACCGGAACCCGGTGGGGCTCAAGGACGAATGGGGAACCGACTGGAACGCAACCATTGGATTCTCCCTGCCGCTATTCACCGGCGGAAGCAATCTGGCCAAGCTGAAGCAAGCTCAGTCAAGGAAACGGCAGGCCCAGATCGGGCTAGTCATGGCCGAGGAAGGAATCAGACTTGAGGTTCAGGCTCAGGTCGCGGCGCTGAACCAAGAAGCGAAGAACATTGCATATCAGGCGAGGAATGTCGAGGTGGCGAGCGAAGCACTGAAACTGGCTGAGACCCGCTACCAGAACGGGCTCTTGACGAATCTTGAGTACATGGACACACAGTTGGCCTTGACCCAGTCGAGAGTCTCTTACCTGAATGCCTTGGCCAACTACCAAGTTGCCCGAGCCAGACTGCGCCGGGCGACCGGAGAGGATTGAGGTGAAAGTGAACCACAGAGAGAAACCCAACAGCCAAAAGACTTTTGACCGGGCACTACTGATGCTTCTGACTGCGGTCGTTTTGTTTGCCAGTTGCCGGCCGCGGCGTGAAGCAGAAGTCCGGTTGCTGCCGACGGTGGCCTATGCGACCGTGCAACGGCAGACCGTTACCCGAACCATCAAGCTACTCGGCACGGTGCAGGGCGAGGAGCAGGCGACCGCTGTGTCGAAGATTGCCGGCCGAGTTACTGAGGTTGTGAAGCCCGAGGGTTCATATGTGAATGAGGGCGAGGCTATCGCCTTTGTCGTGAACGACGTGCCGGGCATGGACTATAAGCCCGGACCGGTGACCGCGCCCGTGTCGGGCCACGTCGGGAAAGTGTACGTGGAACCGGGGCAGTCGGTCGGGCCCGGAGTGCCGGTGGCCTTGGTTAGCCGTTACACGGAGCGGGTGAGGGTGCGCGCGAGTATCAGCGACCAGGACCTACGGTTTGTGCGGCTGGGTGCGCGCGGCGTAGTAACTGTGGCTGCATTCCCGGATACCGCTTTCATCGGCGTAGTCACCAAGGCGACACCTGTGCTCGACCAGTTGTCGCGCAGTGCGACTGTGGAACTGGCCGTTGATAACCGCGGTCAGCACCTAATTCCGGGCGTGGCGTGCGCGGTCCGGCTTACACTCGAGCAGCGCGACTCGGTCGTCGCCCTGCCGCTCGCCGCCTTGTTCACCAACGGGTTCTCGAAGGTCGCGATGCTCGACGGAAACAAAGTCCGGTTCCGAGAGGTCCGTGTCGGTTTGGTGGGCGACCGGCTGGCCGAAGTTGTTTCCGGTATCGAGCCGGGCGAGCGGGTGATTACCACTGGTAAGGAACGGGTCCAGGACGGCGATGAGGTCAAACCGGTCGAGGCCGGCAGCCAATGAAAGTCACTGATACCGCAATCAGGCGGCCGGTCACGACCATGATGGTCGCGCTGGCGCTGGTCGTCTTCGGAGCCATCGGCGTGACCAAAATGCGGGTTGACTTCTACCCCGACGTGACGTTCCCAATGGTGGTTGTTGCGACGCTTTATCCCGGTGCCGGACCACTCGAGGTGGAGAGCGAAGTCACGAACCCGATGGAGGAAAGGTTAAGCACGATTGCTGGGTTGACCGACATCACCTCGCGGTCGGCGGAGAACGTCTCGGTCGTCACCATGCAGTTCGATTGGGGCACGAATCTCGACGCCGCAGCATCGGACATCCGCGACCGGCTCGACATGGTACAGGGCTCTCTGCCCGAGGGCGCACAGAAACCGTTTGTGTTCAAGTTCGACCCCTCGATGATGCCGGTGCTCAATCTAGCGATGTCCGGGACAATCGACGAGGCCGAGATGGCCGACATCGCTGACGATGTCGCCCAACGGCTACAGCGCGTTCCCGGCGTCGCTGCGGTAAACATCGGTGGCCGGGTCGCCCGGCAGGTGCAGGTCGAGCTTGATTTGGGCGAGCTGGCAGCGAGCGGCGTGACTGCCGAACAGCTTGTTGGCGCACTGAAAGCCCAAAACCTGAATTTCCCAATCGGCGCCATCTCGACCGAGGAACAACGGTTTTTGGTCCGGCTGGTCGGACAGTATGAAGACCTCGACGGCATCCGCAACACCGTGGTCGGTGCGCGGCGGGACGGTTCGCCGGTCCTCGTACGCCATATCGCCCGCGTCAACTGGGCTCCGGAAGAACGCGAGTCACGGGTGCGGGTGGACGGCCGCAGCGCCGTCTATCTTTCGATTCAACGCCGACCGGATGCCAATACGATTCAGGTCTCAGATGCGCTACAGAAAGAGGTCGAACAAATCAGGCTCAGCCTGCCACCGGCAGTCGACCTGAAGGTGTTCTGGGACAGTGCTCAACCGGTTCGCAACTCGGTCAAGAACGTGACGAACAATCTGATTCTCGGCGGCATTCTTGCTGCGCTCGTACTGTTCCTGTTCCTGCGTCGGTTCCGGGCCACGATGTTCGTCGCATTCGCGATTCCGGTTTCGATATTCTTTGCCCTGCTCGGAATGTATCTGTCCGGGTTCACGCTCAACATCCTCTCAATGGCCGGGCTGGCGATTGCCGTCGGCATGGTCGTGGACAACGGTATCGTCGTGTTCGAGAATATCTTCCGGCGGCGCGAGCTGGGCGAAGAGCCGTTCGTCGCAGCAAGCGAGGGTACCTCGACCGTCGGTATGGCCATTACCGCCTCGACTCTGACGACGATTGTCGTCTTCCTGCCGCTGCTGATGCTGCGCGGCATCCTGCAGGTCTTCTTCAAAGAACTGGCCTTTGCCATCATCTTCGCGCTCATCGCCTCGCTGGGCATCGCACTTACCGTCATCCCGATGCTCGCCAGCCGGTTCCTGAAACTCAAGCCGGTCGGTGCTGAAGAACGGGGTGTGCGGGCCTGGTCGGAGCGCGCCTTCAAGCAGGTCGAGGCGGTCTATGCCCGGCTGGTCGGCTGGAGTATCGGCCACCGCAAGCTGGTCGTCGTACTCACTGCTGTTGTGTTCGTCCTGAGCCTCGGGCTTATCCCGGTCATCGGCACCGAGTTCCTGCCCCGGCAGTTCTCCAAGTTCAGCGAAATCTACGCCGAGATGCCGGTCGGCACCAGCAGCGAGAAGACGGACGCAGCGGTCGCTCTTGTCGAGCGGTACATTGTTGATAAGTGGGGCGGCGAGTTGAAGGCGGTTCTGGTTCAGGTTGGGGGCAGTTCAAACGTCTTCGCCGCCATCTTCGGCGGGGCACAAGCCAGCAGCGCCGAGGTGAATCTGGTGCTCAAGGACGATTCCCGATACACTGCTGACCAGGTTGAGCGGGACGTCCGGGAGTTTGCCCGCACGATTCCGGGCATGAGAGTGCGAGCTGGGACTGAGCCGGGAGCGGCCCGAGTCATGGGCGGCGGCGCCGGCCTGCAGATTGAAATCATCGGCCACGACCTTGCGGCTGCCGACTCGCTGACGCGGATGGTCATTGCCGCGGTCGAGACGCTACCTGGTGTCGTTGACCTCAAGGTAAGCCGAGAAGAAGGCGACCCAGAAATCCAGTTGCTGGTTGACCGGGAACGGGCCGCGCTCTACGGACTGACACCCTACCAAGTGGGTAGCGCGCTCCGAACCCAGCTCGAGGGCAACGTCGCCACCCGCTACCGGCTGGCCGGACGGGAATACGATATTCTGCTCCGACTGAGGAAGGACCAGCGCGCCGAGGTCAACGACATCCTCGCGACCTCAATCAACAGTCCGACCGGCTCAGTTCTGCTCAGAAACATCGTCACTCCCCGGGCCGGCACCAGCCCGCTCACCGTTGAGCACAAGAACACCGAACGCATCGTCAGAGTCGAGGGCAATATTGTCGGTCAGGCTGCGGGCCGAGTCGGCGCGCAGGCCAAGAAGGCGGTCGCGAAGATTGTTCCTCCGCCCGGTTTCACTGTTGAGGTCGCCGGCTCGTTTGAGGAAATGATGAAATCGTTCCGCGACCTCGGTTTTGCCGCGCTGCTCGCCATCCTGCTGGTATTCATGGTGATGGCGTCACAGTTTGAGAGCTTTCGTGACCCGTTCATTATCCTCTGTACCATCCCGTTTGCCGGCATCGGCGTACTCTGGGCGTTGGCCCTGACCAAAACGACCTTGTCAATTGTGTCTGGGGTCGGCGTGCTCGTCTTGGTCGGCATCGTCGTTAACAACGGCATTGTCTATGTTGACCATGTTAATCAGTTGCGGCGGAAGCAGGGCATGGCGCTGGAAGATGCGGTCAAGGAAGGCGGCCGAGTCAGACTGCGGCCGATTCTGATGACCGCCCTCACGACCATCTTCGGGCTGCTGCCGCTCGCGCTTCAGATTGGTGAAGGCTCGGAGTTCTGGTCTCCTCTTGGCCGGGCGGTAATCGGCGGCATGGTCGTCTCGACCTTTCTGACGCTCATCTTCATCCCGGTCCTTTACACGTCGTTCGAGAAAGGAGCTGAGCGCCGGCGCCGGGTCCGGGTTGTGGAATAGGTTTCACTGAAAACCACGGGAAGAAGATTCTTCCCCTTCGCTGCTCCCAGAATGACCGAGGAGCAGTGGTCGAGTGGCGTGGGGACTGAGGGGCGAAGGGCAGAGAGCGGAGGATGGATTTCGTCGTTCCCTTTTTGGTCTTACGCTTCATGGCCCAATGTCGGAATCAGGCCAGAGCAGTTGACTTGAACCGGTGATTCGTCTAGAGTAAGGACGACGTTCTTTGTTAATCTGGAATTGCTGCCGGAGGGCTAGCCTAACTGGTAAGGCAGCAGACTTGAAATCTGCCGACTCAGCGATGAGTCTTGCGGGTTCGAATCCTGCGCCCTCCGCTCCCTCGGTATTCGTTCTATACGACCCATAGGTTCTATACCGATTCTTGGAGAGGTGGCCGAGTGGTCGAAGGCGATCGCTTGCTAAGCGGTTGTACGGGTAAAACTGTACCGTGGGTTCGAATCCCACCCTCTCCGTTGTTCTGCGGCCCGACCTGCAGGCGTCTATGTCAGAAGTAAGAGTCCGCATTGCCCCATCGCCTACCGGTGCTCTGCACCTAGGCTTGGTGCGCACCGCCTTGTACAACTGGCTGTTCGCGCGCGGGCGCGGCGGCCGGTTCATTCTGCGCATTGACGATACCGACGTCCGCCGAAACATGCTCGAAGTCCTCCAGCCGATTCTCGACGGCCTGAGGTGGCTGGGCATTGACTGGGACGAAGGCCCGGAAAAGGGCGGTCCGCACGAACCTTACTACCAGTCGCAGCGCACCGAATTCTATCGCCGGGCGGTCGAAGAGCTGCTCGGCGCTGGGCACGCCTACCTCGACTATGCCACCCCCGAGGAGGTCGAGGCCGAGCGCAAGTCTGCCATCGCCCAGAAACAAGGCATCTTCCGCTACAGCCGCCGTTGGATGGGCGAGACCGCCTCTGCCCGGGCCCGATTCGAAGCGCAAGGCCGCAAGCCGGTGGTTCGACTCAAGATGCCGACCGCCGGCGTGTTGGTACTCAACGACCTCATCCGCGGACGGGTCGAGTTCGAATGGGCGCGCGAGCAGGACCACGTCATTCGACGTGCGGATGGAACGTTTCTCTATCACCTGGCAAGCATCATTGACGACCGAGACATGGCCATCACCCACATCATCCGGGCCGAAGAACATCTCTCCAATACGCCGCGCCAGGTCTTCATCCTCCAGTCACTAGGAGCGACCCTGCCTCAGTTCGCGCACCTGCCGGTTGTGTCCGAGCCGGGCAGCAAAAGCAAGCTCTCCAAACGCAAGCTCAAGGAGTACATGAAGAACCGCGACTTTGCTGACCTCGTCGCTCGCGGCGACAAAATCACCAAGGCCCTCGGCCTAGAGACCAGCCCCGAGACATTCAGCCCGGTAGTAGTTGACTTCTACCGACGGGTTGGGTTTCTGCCCGAAGCGATTGTCAATTACCTCGCTCTGCTGGGCTGGTCACTCGACGACCACTCCGAGCACTTCACGCGCCAACGTCTGGTTCAGGCGTTTTCTCTGGAGCGGGTCAATCGGTCAGCAGCCAGCTTTGACCCCGGCAAGCTCCTTGCCTTCCAAGTACGGCACATGCTCAGTCTGCCGGCACAAGAGCGTGCTCGGCTCTGTCTGCCCTACCTGGTTCAGACCGGATTCGCCCAGGACACGCCGGAGAACTTGGCCCTAGTCGAGCGCATCGTCACCGCGGCCGGCGACCGCATCAAAGTCGCCGGCGACATCCTCGACTACACCAACTTCTTCACGGACGACAACAAACTAGCCTGCGACGAAAAGGCATTCGCGAAAGAGCTCAGCCGCCCCGGGACTGCTCTCCTGCTGGCGAAGTTCCGCGACCAGCTCTCGACGGTCGAGCCGTTCGACCCGCCGGCACTGGAGAAACTGATGCGCGATTTCACCGCGGCTCAGGGCATCAAGGTCGGCCAGATTATCCACGTCCTCAGGCTCGCGGTCACTGGCAAGACTGTCGGCTTCGGAATGTTCGACACAATGGCGATTCTTGGCCGCGAGCGTTGCTTGCGCCGCATTGACTTGGCGCTGGAAAGGAGTAGACAATGAACAACGAACGAGCCGGCCGAAACTTCATCGAGGAGGCAATCGAGGCCGACCTCCAGTCCGGCCGGTTTGACCATGTCCACACGCGCTTTCCACCCGAGCCCAACGGCCGGCTGCACATCGGCCACGCCAAGGCGATTAGCATTGACTTCGGTATGGCGGAGAAATACGGCGGCAAGTGCAACCTCCGTTTCGACGATACCAACCCGTTAAAAGAAGAGACCGAGTACGTGGACGCCATCAAAGAGGACATCCGCTGGCTCGGCTATGACTGGGAAGACCGCGAGTTCTATGCCTCGGACTACTTCGAGCAGCTCTACCAATGGGCGGTCCAGCTCATCAAGGCCGGCAAGGCCTACGTTTGCGACCTTTCAGCCGACCAGGTCCGAGACTACCGAGGCACCCTGACCGAGCCGGGCCGACCCAGCCCCTACCGTAACCGCTCAGTCGAGGAGAACCTCGACCTCTTCGCCCGGATGCGCGCGGGTGAGTTCCCAGATGGTAGCCGCACCCTGCGGGCCAAGATTGACATGGCCTCGCCCAACCTCAACCTACGCGACCCGGTGATGTACCGGATTCTCCACGTGCCGCACCACCGAACCGGCGACAAGTGGTGCATCTATCCGACCTACGACTGGGCACACGGTCAGTCCGACTCAATCGAACGCATCACCCATTCGCTCTGTTCGCTCGAGTTCGAAGACCACCGACCTCTGTATGAGTGGTTCATCCGCGAACTGAACATCTTCCCCTCACGCCAGATTGAGTTCGCGCGACTCAACTTGACCTATACGGTGATGAGCAAGCGCCGGCTGCTTGAGCTGGTCGAAGGCGGCTATGTGAACGGCTGGGACGACCCGCGCATGCCGACCTTGTGCGGCATGCGACGCCGTGGTTACACCCCAGCCGGAATCAGGGAGTTTTTGCGTCGTGTCGGCGTGGCCAAGGCCGACACGGTGGTGAATTACGAGCTGCTCGAACACTGCCAGCGTGAAGACCTGAACCGCCACGCGCTCCGGGCGATGGCCGTGCTGCGGCCGCTCAAGGTCGTCATCGAGAACTACCCTGAAGACAAGGTCGAGGAACTCGAGGCAGTCAATAACCCGGAAGACCCGGCCGCCGGTACGCGCAAGGTGCCCTTTTGTCGTACTCTCTATATCGAGCAGGACGATTTCCGCTCTTCTCCGCCACCCAAATACTATCGGCTCGCTCCGGGGCGTGAGGTTCGGCTACGCTATGCTTACTTTGTCAAATGCACCGACGTAGTGAAGGACGAGAAGACCGGCGCGATAACCGAGCTGCGCTGTACTTACGACCCGGCGACTAGAGGCGGCGACGCGCCCGACTCAAGAAGGGTCAAGGCGACGATTCACTGGGTTTCTGCCCGTCATGCTGTCAAGGGTGAAGTCCGGCTTTACCGGCACCTGTTCTCCAAACCCGACCCGGACGAGACTCCGCCGGGCCAGGACTGGCGGCCAAACATTGCACCAGATTCGATTGAAGTCCTGACCGACTGCCGTCTCGAGCCTGGCCTGGCGCAGGCTCGGCCCGGTGACCGGTTTCAGTTCGAGCGGCTTGGCTACTTCTGCTGCGACCCGGACTCTGCTCCGGGCAGACCGGTATTCAACCGCACCGTCACTCTGCGCGACCAGTGGGCTCGAATCGCTGCCGGCGAGCAACAGAGAAACGCCGGGACATGACCGAAATATCCGACATCTCGGGCCGTGTCCCAGATCTCCCGCGGTGCACAGTTCACTTGTACATGGGCACAGGCGTGCCGCCGGTTCCTTGTGCAGTTCGTGTGCCGGACTTTGACCAGACGCTCGTTACCTGTTCCGGGCCTCGCTCGCAGCTTTATGTTCTGCTCGGCCTTCATTACTGCGCCTCTGTCTTCGCCCGATACCCGAAATCTGAAAGGCACGCGGCCGAACTGCTCGAGATGTCCCGGCTGATTATCGAAGAAGGCATCTGGCCCGACTCGGACCTGCTACGGTACGCTGGCATCAACGACCGGGTCCGGCTTGTTGAACAGCCACCGCCCGGAGCAAAGCTGACCACGCTTCAACTCGTCCGCAGGACAGGCGCGGGTGAGTTTGAACTGCTTGTAGACCCGGCTCGCGACATGACCGGAGACGAAACCATCTTGTCGGTTGTTGTTCTGCTCCAAGGCCTGCTGCCCTTGCTCGACGCCACCGCGGTCAAAGTGCTGGACCACGGCCTGCGCTATGCCAAGTCTTTTCAAGATGAAGGCATGGACTACACCAATCTGGAGGCCGCTCGCAGCATGGCCAACCGTGCCTTCCGCGAAGCCGGTGGCCAGGCCTGACCGCCCTATCACAGGTCTTCCCTCTCCCTTGACGGGAGAGGGTAAGGGTGAGGGTGATGGAAATCCCTGAAGCTGCGGAAGGGCTATTCCCCCTTTCTAGCCTCAGGCATCCTGCGTCGGGCGTCAAGCGTTCCTGCGGTTGACAGGCTGCTGCCACAGGACTACACTGATTCAGGCAACTAGACCAACCGGAGGCGGAAACGAAGTCTGCGTTCGCGCTGCTCTTTGCCGTCACTGCCGCGACGGCGGTGCACGGCCAGAATCTCATCAACGGCGACTTTGAGACCGGGTCGCTGCCCCCTTGGACAACGAACGGCTGGGTCGTTGATACCGTCAACCCTCACGGTGGCCGCTACTGCGCCTGGGACACCGGCGGCCACTGGATTCGGCAGGACATCGAGCCGAGAAGGAATTCGCTGATCACTTTCCATGCCCGACAGCCTGAGCAGCCCGGTGGTATGACGCTGGAGATGCTCTACACCGACAGCACGGTCCGCCAGGTCTTCTACCAACCGGGTAGCGCCTGGACCGAATACTGGCAGGATACGCTGTTTGACCCGCGCAAGCAGCTCTGTGGGCTGCGATTCCGGGGACGTCAGGGCGGTCCCGCAGGAGATACGACGTACATTGATGACGTGATGCTACTTCAGGGCGGCGACCTTGGCGTTGCCGGTGTCCTCTCGCCGACCGGTGACAGCTTCTGGGTCGGGCAGCGCATTGCCGTCGGGGCGACTTTCCGTAACTACGGCACGACGCCGATGACCTGCTGGGCCTGGGCGCACTTCTGGCACGAGGCCGTGCCGGACGAATACTGGGACAGCGCCTGGGTCTCGCTGAACGAAGGACGGTCGCGCGACGTCTGGTTCCGCGACTGGATTCCCCAGTTTGCCGGGTGGTATCGGTTCTTCATTTCGGGAGACCCATGCTGCACCACCTATCGGAGGGTCCTTGTGCTGGACTCGTCCGGCGTCGCCGAGCGTGACTTCGTGCAGCCGGCAAGAACCACGAGGCTGCCGACTGTCCTGACGCCACTTCACCCGGTGCTCGCCCGCGGCCGCTCGACGGTCACGGTGCGTGATGCCTCTGGCGCCATGGTCTGGAATAGCCGCACTGACGGCGCCGCATTGTCGCCCGGCGTCTACTTCACTGAGGCCAATGGCCGCATAGACCGCATCGTGATTGTCCGCTAACCAGAAGGAGGACCGATGAAACTTGCTGCTGTGCTGGTTCTGACCCTGAGCGTGGCCCTGGGGAATGCCGTAGCCACCGGCCGCTCGGTAGTGACGGTTGACGCAAACCCGGCTTCGCCCGCGGTGACGGTCGTCACTGCCGACCGCGAGTTGCTGGAGAATCCAGGTTTCGAGACCGGGCGGTTGCCGCCGTGGACAGCGAGTGCCTGGATTGTTGACACCAAGTACCCACACGGCGGCACGTATTGCGCGAGTGTAGTCGGCAACCACTGGATACGCCAGTTCATTGACACCGTCCCGGCCGCGGAAATCCAGAGCATCACGTTCTGGTCGCGGCAGCCGGACCAGCCCGCAGCCCAGGCCTTTGACTTCTTCTACTCGGACGGCTCGTACGAGGAGTTTGTCCATTTCCCCCAGCCGGACTGGCAGCAGTTCGACGTGACCTACCGGCTGAATCGGTCCAAGAGCCTTGTCGGCCTGGGCATCTGGGGTTACTCCGGCGGCGGACCCGGCCCGGACAGCACCTTTCTCGACGACGTTTCGATTCAGGTGCGTGACCCGCGGCGCGCGGTCGGCATTGTGAGCATCCTGAGTCCGCGCGACACGATATCCTTCGATACGACAAACACCCCGAGGGTTCAAGTCCGCAACTTCGGCGAGACGAGCGACTCGCTGCTGGTCGTCGTGATGGTTGAGGACATCTGCGACCCCAATCCGTACTACTGGGATACGGTGGGACTGTTCATGCCCGCGGGCAGTACGGCGAGCCCGGAGTTTGAGCCTTGGCGGCCACGCTGGCCAGCCCTGCACCGGGTCAGTTCATGGATAGTGCTCGAAGGCAACGCCAACCATGACACAGTTCGGCAGTTCTTTTGGGTTCGGCCCGGAGTCGGCGTGGCCGAGCAGGAATCGGGGACGGCACGTGCGCAGGCGACCATCGTCCGCGGCCTCTTCAATCTGCAATCTGCAACCTGCAATCTGCAATCTACAATCGTCCTCCTCGATGCCGCCGGCCGCGCGGTGATGAGACTGCGGCCCGGCGCGAACGACGTGCGGCATCTCGCACCGGGCGTCTACTACGTACGTTGCGGCCGGGTCACGACCCGGCTGCTTGTGCTCAGGTAGCACGTTGCCGAGCTTGCCAGAGGGCAGTCGGCTGCAGTATCATTACTGCCTGTTGTCAACGCCGGGACTGACTGTTACTGATGAAGCGCCCCATGCCGGGCACAAACTGACTACTGGAGAGCCAATGAATAGACTGCTGTTGCTGGTATCACTGTTCGCAGCCGCGTTCGCGGCGAATCCGTTCGGGCCGGCCTCGTCCGGCATTTACCTGCCGGCGAGTGACCCGGCCGACTTCCGCGTCGGGTTCTGGGATATCCCCAGGTTCGACCCGCTCCTTGAGCAGCCGCGCCTGCCCGAAAACATGGTCATCTCCGCCTATCCGGGCGACGGCTCCGGCTGGTACCTTGTTCAGTTCACTGGGCCGGTATCCGGCTGGCAGCTCGAGCAGTTGTCCCAGACCGGTGCTCAGTTCCTCGGATTCCATTCCCGCTACACCGCCTTTGTCAAGGCCAACTCCACTGTCATTGCCCGAGTTGCAGGGCTCGGGTTCATTCGCTGGGTCGGCGTGTACCAGCCGGGCTACAAACTCTGGTCCGGTACGCTGCAGGACCAAGGGTTTGGCCGCGTCTCAGTTACCTTGTTCTACCCCGAAGACCTGGCCGCGGCAGCCCGCGAGCTTAGAGACATGGGATTTGAGGTCGTGCGCACCGGTTCATCCGAGTACCTGAAAGTCATCGAGGTTGACTGCGGGCGAGAGGACCTAGCGGCGATTGCCCGGCTGAACTGGGTGATGAACATTGAGGAGTGGCATCCGGCCGAGCCTGAGAATGTTGACTGCCAGTGGGTCGCGCAGACCTGGGCCCAGAACCAGCGCCGGGTCTGGGACCAGGGCCTGTTCGGCGAGGGTGAGATTCTCGGCTACTCGGACGGCCAGCTTGACCCGAATCACTACGCCTTTCGCGACCCGGCAGTACCGATTACCGACACCGGCGAGTTCCCGACCCACCGCAAAATTGTTGCCCTGAAGAAGTACCCGCCGGCCCGGCTCGGCAGCGCCGACTCACACGGGACTCATGTCGGCGGCACGATTGCCGGCAACGACTCGGTCAACGGCGGCACCAATCCAAACGACGGCCACTCCAAGTCGGCCCGGCTGGTTCAGCTTTCGCCCATTCCCCAGCCTCCGGGCAACGACTTCACCGAGCCGCTGAACATCATCACCAACAACCTGCGCAACCCGGAACTCCGGCCGCACACCGTCTCTTGCTCGTGGTGGACGTTGACGATGGGCCAATATACCAATGCGGCATCCACCTTTGACCTGTTCTCGTGGAAGAACAAGGACATCCAGACGGTCAAGTCGTGCGGCAACCAGGGCCAGTCCAGCCAGTACCGGATTACCGAGCCCGGGAACTCCAAGTCAATCATCTCCGTCGCCTCTCTGCAGAACGGCACGAACTCAACCTTGCTCTCCACCTACTCCTCGCGCGGCCCGGCCCCGGACGGACGCATCAAGCCCGACATCTCCATCCCGGGTGAGAACATCATGTCGGCCCGGTCCGGTACGACCAACGACTACGTCTCAATGAGTGGCACCTCGATGGCTGCGCCCGCGACCAACGGCGCAATCGGCCTGCTGCGCAACTACCTACGCAAAGGCTACTACCCCTCGGGCGCTGCCAATCCGGCCGACACTTGGGGCTATGTCTCGGCCGCAATCCTCAAAGCGATGGTGCTTGTATCGGCCGACCCGAACATCGGCAGCTATGTCATCCCATCGCCCTATGTCGGCTGGGGCCGGTTCAACCTCGACTCGGTGATGTACTTCTCTGCTCCGAGCCCGGACGCGCGCAAGCTGCTGCTCCATGACGACACAACCGGCCTTGCCACCGGCGAGTACCACGACTACGTCTTTCAGGTTACCGATTCGAGCCTGCACCTGCGTATCGGCGTGGTCTGGACCGACACCAACGCGGCCGCGGGTGCCAACCCGGCGCTCATCAACAACCTTGACTGCCAGCTCTTCGCTCCCAATGCCGACTTCTACAAGGGCAGTATCTATTACAACGGCCGGTCAGTGCGCAACCCGACCGAGCCGTTCGACAACCTCAATCCCCAGGAGATGTTCCGTGTTGCCGACCCGGTTCCGGGCACGTGGACCCTGCGCGTCTCAGCCCAGAACGTCGTCACCACCCGCCAGCCTTATGCCGTGGTCATCACCGGCGCGGTCAGCCCCGGCACGATTCACGACGTCGGCGTCACGCGCATCGCCGCGCCGACCGGTATCGTCGAATCGGGCATGGTTGTCACCCCGGCCTGCACCGTGCGCAACTACGGTACGACGAGCGAGGACTACTCAGTGCGCCTGCGCATCGGCTCTGGCTACGACACAACCGTGAGCGTCACCGGCCACGCAGCCGGCACCCTGCTGCGGGTCGAGTTTCCCGCCTGGGTTGCCAACCAGCTCGGTTCCTTCGCGGTCTCCTGTTCGACCGAACTGGCCGATGACGCCAACCCGGCCAACGACCGCCAGCTCGACTCCTGCTTCGTACGCGGGATAGTCCGCGACATCGGCGTCGTTGAAATCATCGCGCCGCAGGACACGGTTGACTCAGGCGTCGCCGTCGTCCCGCTCGTGCTCGTGCAGAACTACGGCACCCGGGCCGAGGATGCGCCGTTCTGGATTCACATCGGCGCCGGCTATGCCGAATCGGTTTACGTCGCGCTTGAGCCGGGCGAACAGGACACGGCCCGCTTCCCGGCCTGGACACCGCAGCGGGTCGGGCCTGTCTGGATGACCTGTGTTGCCGCTCTTGGTCCGGACATGAACCGGTCCAACGACACCCTCCGCGACACCTGCTTTGTTCTGCCGCCGACCGGCGTGACCGAGCTTGCTGGCCTGCCCACGGTCGCCGCGCTTGACGACGCGGTGCCGACGCCGTTCCGCGGCTCGACCGTAATCCGTTTCGGCCTGCCGCAGCCGGCAACAGCGCAAGTCGCCATCTACAGCGTTGCCGGCCGGCTCGTGCGAAGCCTAGTCGAAGGCACTCAACCGGCCGGATACCACCGCGTCACCTGGGACGGCCGCGACGAAGCCGGCGCAAGTGTTGCCTGCGGCATCTACTACTGCCGCTTCCGCTCCGGCGACTTTGGCGCGATGAAGAAACTCGTCAAACTCGACTAGCTTGACCTCGGCCCGGCGCGGCATACCATTTGTCTGTGCCGCGCCGCAGCCTTTGTCGGCGCGAAAAGGAGTAAAGATGAAGAACGCTGTCCTGCTCTCTGTGGTTCTGCTCGGCCCCGCCTTTGCCCGGCCCGGAGACTCAGCCTGGATCAGCTACTACAACGGGGCTGACGGCTGGTTCGCGTTCCAAGGCCCGCAGCGAGCCATGAAACTGCACCCGGCCGACTTTGGCCTGAGCCACCCGCTCCAGGTCGAATCGCTCAAGATCTGGTGGTACTGGGGCATGGGCTCGCGCCAGGACACCGCCTTCACCTTCCGCATTTACGAAGGTGACGGCAGCTCCCTGCTCTGGGAGTCCGAAACCCTGTACGCGCCCTCGACCAACTGGAACTACTACGGCCTGCCGGCCCCGGTGACGATTGACTCCGGCGACTTCTGGATTGCCACGGCCCACCGGCTCGTTAACCCCTATGCCCATCCCTACGTCAACGTTGATACCGGCCCGACCGCACACAGCTACTACGGCTCGGCCGGTGCGTGGACCCTCGACAACGTCGGCGAGTTCTGCTTCTTTGCCTTTGTCCGCGAGCTGCACGTCGGTGCTCACGAAGGCCGCTGGGCCGGCCCGACCCGCGTGCGCGACTCGGGACATGACCCAGCCGTCCGACGTTTGGGCTCGTATTTCAAGCCTGTCTTCCTCGACGCCGCCGGCCGCGAAGTTGCGGCGCTGGCGCCCGGCGTCTACTTCATTCGCGAGGGCATCGGCCCGCTGCGCAAGGTTCTGCTTCTACGCTGACGTCGCGCGCTAGTCAGACCGGCTTCGCGCCCGGCCGCACGCGCGCCAACAGACCCGGCCAGCCAACCGCTTTCTCGGCCGGAAGCTCAACCGGCAACGAATCCGGACAAAGCCCTGCCGCCGCAGCCGCAGACTTGCCCGCAGACGCGTCCGCTGCCACGCCTGTTCTGATGAATACCTGAGAAACCATCAGCTAGCCCGACATCGGGTTCGCAAGGGGGAACGGTTCCCCAACTCACCCCCAAGGCCGCTCAAGACAGCGGGTTCTCAGCCGCTACTGACGACCGAAGTCATGTACATACGCTACTTAGAACGTTCTCGCCTCAATTTGGTAGCTCTGTCCATTGAAGGACGCTGTTCTCGCCGGGTCATGCTGGCCGGACCAGCGCCCGCGGCCTCATCCGACAGGTGCCGGTCGGAACAGCCTGATTCGAGACTGGCCGTGTCGCCGTCCCATCATTGACTCTGCCCGGCGTGACTGACCCAGAAGAAGCGGGTGTAACGAGAAGCCTGACGGGATTCGGTTGAGTATCTTCCCTTGCCAATCGCAAAGTTCAGGGCATAATGTAGTATTCGGAGTCTAGCACCATACCCAAGACAGATAAGGAGCCTGTTATGGACACAGCAGTCGGCCAGATAGCTTCAACAGTCAAGGCTCAACTTCGGCGTATGCAGGAACAGAAGACGAGTTTCGCCGACGCCCGGTTCTACGATGAGGACCGGACCCAGAACCTGACTCTGTACGACGGCAATCTTGAGACCAATTTCGGCGAGTTGGAGCGCGGCATCGGCGTGCGCGTGCTCAAGGACGGTGCCTGGGGTTTTGCCGCCACTGCTGACCTTGGGGCGATTCCGGCATGTTTTGACCGGGCGCTGGCCAATGCCCGCGCCGCCGCGTTGCTGCCCGGGTTCCCGAAGGACATGGGCAAAGCCCAACCCGTAACTGGCAAGTACCGGCCGCCGTTCGAGCTCGACCCGTTCGACGTGCCGACTCCAGACAAACTCCATCTGCTTTCCGCGATTGACGCTCGGCTCAAAGACAAATCGGTGGCCCATCGCGTCGTCTCGGTCCGGTTCCAGCGTCGGAAGATATTCTACTGGAATAGCGAAGGGACCGAAGTTGACCGCTGGGCGCTGAATACGTTCGGTACAATGGTCGTGATGGCGCCGGACAAACAGGGCCGGACCCAGCGCCGGTCCATGGAGTTGTTTTGCTCCGGTGACGGTACGCGCGGCTGGGAGTGGCTGGCGAGACCGGATGCGTTCGGCGACCACGCCGACCGAATCAAAACCGAGCTTTCCCAGATTGTCGCGGCCGACCCGCTGCCGCCGGGAAGGCGTGATGTCATACTTCTGCCCGGCCAGGGGTTTCTGCAGGTGCACGAGACAATCGGGCACGCGCTCGAACTCGACCGGATTCTGGGGTACGAACTTTCTTTTGCCGGCGGCTCGCATGTCCGGCTCGAACACATCGGCACGCTGCGCTACGGCTCGGACAAATTGAACTGCCGGGCCGGGATTGTCGGTAACTCGCCCGGAACTTTCGGCTACGACGACGAAGGCTCGCCCCAGCGCGACTACTACCTGATTCAGAAAGGTATTCTCGTGAACGTCCTTTCCAGCCGCACCGACCTGGCTGAGGCGAATGCCAAGGCCGGACGGACGGTCGTCAAGGAGTCCGGCACCGCGGCCCGGGCCAGTGCTTTCTACCGCACGCCGATTGACCGGATGACCAACATCAATATTGACCCCGGCGATGACGGCACGCTCGAAGACATCGTCAAGGACACCGAGAACGGTATCATCGTGGACGTGCCGGTCTCTTGGTCAATCGGCTCCAACCGAGAGCACTTCCATTTCGGCTGCGAAATCGCTTGGGAGGTGAAAGACGGCAGACGGACCCGGGTGCTGAAGAATCCGACCTATCACGGTCATACCCTAGAGTTCTGGCGGTCGCTCGACAAAGTCGGCTCCCAACCGACATGGTGCCTAATCCAAGTGCCCAACTGCGGCAAGGGCGAGCCGAACCAGATAATGGAGCTCGGCCACGGCATACCGGTGATGCGCTTTGCGAATGTCGAGACCGGAGAGAAGGAGTAGCCATGCTCGAATCACGAATCCGCGAACTGCTGTTGGCCTGTCGCGACCGAGCCCGAAAGTCGGGCATCAACGCCGAATTCTCGTTCCACCGCGAGAAGTCGGGCCTTATCCGGCTCGGCAACTCCGCAGTTGCACTCTCAACCTTTGAGAGCCTGACTCGGCTCGACATCCAGGTCCATCAAGGCCGACGGGTGGGCGACTATAGTCTGTGTGCCGACATCACCACCGCGGCCGAGCTCGACGACGCCCTTGCCCGGGCAATCGAAGCGTGCAAGGCGGCGTTGGAAAAGGACTACCAGCCGGTCTTCGGTTCGGTCGAGCAGCCGATTGACGACTCGACCGGGTTTGACCCCGCACTTGAGGACCTCGCGGCCGAGACCAAGGCCGGGTTGTGCGCCGAGGTCGTCCGGAATCTTCTGCCGCGCGGGAAGTACGACTTCTCCGGGTCATGGTCCACCGGTTCGACCGAGATGTACTATATCACAACTGCGAATGACAATGAGGCCTACCGACGGCTGACCGATGGCCGGTTCGTCATGGTGCTCAAAGAACAGGACAAGAAATGGGAACTCTCGGTCGAACGAACCCAGAAGCAGGCCGGGACGTTCACCGCGGCCGAGGTGATTGCCGAGTTTGAGTCCCTGCTTCCGGTCTATGAGAAGAACCAGCCGTACCGAACCCCGGTCGGTCGTCAGAAGGTCGTGTTCGGCACCCAAGCCGTGGCTGAACTGCTTTCGCTCACCATCTGGGGAGGGTTCATTGGCCGGGCCTGGGAGGAGAAGCGCTCCTACACGGCACAGCACCGGCTCGGAGACCGGATTTTCCCCGACGCCATCTCTATCTTCGACGACCCAACCAACCCGAACGTCTTCTCAATGCCTTTTGACTTCAAGGGCAAGCGCCGGACACGTTTCACCATCGTCGAGCAAGGCATTTTCAAGGGCCTGCTTTACGACTCGGCCACCGCTGCCAAGTACGGCAGACAGCCGACCGGCCATGACCTCGCCTCTAGCGACTTGGTACTCGCCCCCGGCACCGCCCCAGCCGGCATCGCTGCCAGCTGCAAACTCGCGGGCGACGCCATCTATATCCCGCACCTGCACTACATCCACATGCCCGACCCGACCAAAGGGCTGTTCACTGGCTCATCTCGGTTCAACGCCCAGCGCATCGAAGGCGGTGTCTTCACCGCCCCCTTGCTCTCATCGCGCGTCACCGACGAAATCCCGACTGTGCTCGGTAACGTCATCGCCATCTCGTCCCGGGCTGTGCCATTCAATGTGTCGGGAACCTATGGCCGACGCACCCCTGAGGCGTTCAGCGTCCCCGAATACATCGTCTGCGACTCGGTCCGCATCTCCGACGTCGCTGAAAGCTTCTAGACCGTGCCACCGCCGGGGCGGCGGGCGTAGAGCGGCGCGGTCAGCCGACCATTGGCTCACGACGCCTTGCGCAGGATGAAGTTCAGGTACTCCCAAGACCCACTGCAGAACGCCCGGTAAAGCGCGGTACTCTTGGTTGCGGCAAACTGCTTAAATGGCTTGCGGAGGACAAGGGGAACTTTGCGGTGGATGAGTCGCAGTTTTCGTTGTTCATCGAGGTCAAGTGCGCGAATGACGTTCGCGGTAATCCGGGACTCGGACCGGACCTCAAGCCCAGACCGGCCCAGTTGCTCTCGCAGTACCGGAATCATACTCCTTTCCCGTCGGTCAGCAAGCAGCAGGAAACCTCCGGGCCGCAGCACGCGCCGCACCTCAGCGAGGAACCGGTCCACCGAGAAATAGCAGTGCGACGACTCGACGTTGACCACAACATCGAAGCACTGGTCGGGAAACGGCAGCGCCTCGGCCGCTCCCTGAACGAAGCTCAAACCAGGTGCGGCGTGGTGATGACGGCAGAAATCAACCGCGCGGCCAGCCAGGTCAAGGCCGACGGTCGTGCGAGGACCGAGGCTTCGGGCGATGTAGGCGGCGCCCCCACCGCGGCCGCAGCCGACCTCGAGCACATCGCAGCCGACAAGGTCAACGGCCGAGGCGACGTGATGGTAAAGCTGGATGCAATAACGGTCGGGTTCGAACCTCGCCGCTAGCGGCAACTCAGCCGCAGCCGGGTCGAGTTCGGCATAGCCGTAGTTCATGAAGGTCATGTCAGCGTCCTTGTCCAAACGGCTCATGTGCTGGTACCAGAACCAGCAGAGCAGCCGACCAGCACGCGGGGACAGCCCGTAGAGCAGGTCCAGCAGCTTCATCATCGGTACGCGGTCGGCGAGCCTTGAGGGCAGCCGGTGCGGACGGCGGGTCAGGGCGATGATTCTGTCGAGCAGACTGATAGTCTACTCGGTCCGATACGTAAGTAAAGCAACACGGGAAACCCGGGACTGTCCCGGATTGCGTCGCGTTCTCACGCGGCGGGGACCGTCTCTCGTTCTCGGCATTTCTTCTCCTCCGCCGACTGTCCGACCAACACTTCCCTCCTTGAGGGAGAGAGTAAGGGTGAAGGTAAGGATGCCTTCTCGAACTGGGGACGGCACTCTTGACTTGGCCAGCCAAGTGTCTAACATTCACCTAGACCGTTGTGCGCCCGTAGCTCAGATGGATAGAGCGGCAGACTCCGGATCTGCAGGCCACGCGTTCAACTCGCGTCGGGCGCTTTCACCCCATGAAAGCCCAAGACTGTCCTAAATTGGACCACTGCAAGGAGGCACCTTGGATTTCTACGAAGCAGTTCGCTCTCGACTGAGCGTCCGTGCCTACAAACCCGACCCGGTTCCCGAAGACGTTCTCAACCGGGTGCTTGAGGCTGGCCGGCTCGCACCATCAGCTAAGAACCTTCAGCCGTGGAAGTTCATCGTCGTCAAAGACGGAGAGGTGCGTGCCGCGCTCGTGCCCGCATGCCGGGGACAAGCATTTGTCGGCGCGGCTCCGGTCGTTATCTGCGGCTGTGCGTTGGTCGATCAGGCCTGGAAGGGCATGGGCGGCTATTGGTCGGCCGAGGCGGTTGACGTAACCATTGCCCTTGAACACATGATATTGGCGGCTGCGGCCGAAGGGTTAGGTACCTGCTGGATTGGCGCGTTCATCGAGGCCGATGTGAAAAAAGTGCTTGCAATTCCCGAGAACGTCAAGCCGATAGCGCTGACCCCACTCGGCTACCCGGCACGACCGGCCAGCCCGCGGCCGCGCAAGCCGCTGGACGAGGTCGTCTGCTACGACCGCTACCGCTAGCCCCACTCTTCCCTTCTTCCTTCACTCCTCGGTTCTCGCTTCTTTCAGCTCTTTCTCCATGACAACCGCATCCTCGCCGTTCTCGTAATACCCCTTGCGCACGTATATCGGGACAAATCCGAGCCGGGCGTAGAACTGGCGGGCAATCGTGTTCGACTGTCTCACCTCAAGATAGATTGACACGGCGTTGTTGCTCCGGCCGAACGCCAACACCTCATCCATCAACCGCTGGCCGATACCCTGGCCGCGTGCGCTCGGTGCAACTGCCAAATTGGCAAGATGGACCTCGCCCGTACCCCACGCCACAGCATAGCCCAGCACCCGGCCATCGGTCTCAGCGACAACGCAGCACCCGCCCGGCCGGCCGATGTCGGACCTGAAAAACGACCTGCGCCACGGACTGGAGAAGATGGTGTTCTCCAGCGCCATTACTTGGTCTAGGTCGTCTTCGGTCATTGGCCTGATGGTCAGCACCACGAGAATCATGCCCGCTACCGGCTGGCTGTCAATACCTGAGGGGCGCCTATCGGGCACGTCGTTCCGCCCGGCTTGAATCCGCGCCCGCACCGACTATCCTCTCCCGATGCGTGAAAATCTCATTCTCGCCAACTGCTCCCAAGTGCTGACCATGACCGGCGCCGGGCTGGGTGTGGTGGAAAATGCGACCGTGCGAGTAGATGGCGGCAGGGTCGTCGAGGTCGCGCCCGCGGCGAACGTGGGGACAACCCCACGCTCCGCGCAACCAGAAGGCAGTCCCTCGCATTCGCAGGTGGTCGACTGCCAGGGCTGTGTGGTGATGCCCGGATTCGTTGACCCGCATACTCACCTTGTATTCGGCGGGTGGCGGGCCGAGGAGTTCGAGCTGCGCCTTGCGGGCCGGACCTACAAAGAAATCGCCCAGGCCGGCGGCGGCATCCTCTCGACCGTCAAAGCGACGCGCGCCGCATCCGAGGATGAACTCTACGAGCGCGCACTGGCCCGCTTGCGCGAGATGACAGGCTGGGGCACAACCACGGTGGAGGTGAAATCCGGCTACGGCCTTGACACCGAAACCGAGCTGAAGATACTGCGCGTGGCGCGGCGACTGGATGACCTCGGTATCGCTACTGTCGTCCCAACCTTCCTCGGCGCCCATTCGGTTCCGCAAGAGAAGAGCAAATCTGACTATGTCCGCCTCGTCATCGAAGAGATGGTCCCCGCAGTCGCATCGGCCGGCCTCGCCCGGTTCTGTGACGTCTTCTGCGAAAGTTTCGTGTTCAACGCCGAGGAGAGCACCGCTATCCTTGAGGCGGGCAAGAAGTACGGTCTGCTGCCGACGGTCCATGCCGACGAGATCGAACCATCGGGCGGAGCCGAAGTCGCGGCCCGGGTCGGAGCAGTGTCTGCCAGCCATCTGCTCCAGCCGTCCGACTCCGGCCTCAGCGCGCTGGCTGAGGCCGGAGTGGTTGCCGTGCTCCTGCCCGGCACCTGCTTCTTCCTGCGCGAGGCGCACCGCTCTCCGGTGACGCGGATGCGCGCGCTCGGTATCACGATGGCGGTCGCCTCCGACTTCAACCCCGGCTCATGCACCTTGCTCGCCCAGCCGCTGGCGGCGCAACTCGCCTGCATCTACTACGGTCTGACGGTCGAGGAGGCTCTGCGCGGCATCACAGTGAACGCGGCCCGAGCACTCAGGGCTGACGCGGGCACGATTGAGCCGGGCAAGTCGGCCGACCTTGTCGTAACCGACGTCCCCGATTATCGCCATCTCATCTATCGCTTCGGCCACAATCCGGTGCGGCTCACGATTCGCCAAGGCCGCATCACCTACCGCCGGTCCTAACGCGGCTGCGGTTCAACAGCACTCGCAGCGTCAATGCGGCGTCCCTCTGAGCGCAGTCCGAGTCGAGGGCCTGAGCGCAGCGATGAGTCTTCTTCCTGATGACCGGGAAGGACAGAAGCCCAAAGGCAAGAACCAAAGCAGCGGGCGCTATCTGAAACAGTCTTGGGTCTCCCAGGGGTACGTTGCTTTACTTGCGCATCGGGCAGATTGGCACGAGCCGGATTTGACGCCGCGTGACTTGGCGGTATGATTAAGACTGTGAACGAGGTTTCTCCGCTGATTGGGACCAACCCTGATTCGGGTGCGGTCCAGACCGTTCCTTTCCCTGGTCATACCTCGGTACCCGAGCCTGAACCGCGCCTGCTCTCCGCGGTCGTGGCCGGTACCGGGTTTGACGTGCCCGAGCGTATCTTGACCAACGCCGACCTTGAGCAACTGGTCGCGACCTCGGACGCCTGGATCACTGAGCGCACCGGGATGAAGGAGCGCCGCATCGCCGCACCGGACCAGGCGGCCTCAGATTTTGCCCTGCGCGCCTCCCAGCGGGCGTTGGCTGATGCCGGAATCAGTGCTGAGGAGGTTGACCTAATTGTCGTTGCGACGGTGACCGGGGATATGCCCTTTCCATCAACGTCCTGTATCCTCCAGCACCGGTTGGGCGCAACCCGGGCCGCAGCCATGGATGTCGCCGCGGGTTGTAGTGGCTTCATCTACGCGCTGGCCACCGCGCGTCAGTTCATCGCTACCGGAGCATACAAGACGGTGCTCGTCGTCGGCGTCGAGGTTCTCTCAAAAATCACCGACTGGACCGACCGCGGTACCTGCGTGTTGCTCGCTGACGGTGCGGGCGCGGCCGTGCTCCGGGCGTCGGCCGACCGGGACCGGGGAGTCGTTGCCAGCTATCTCGGCGCGGACGGGTCGCGCGGGGACGACCTGTTCATGCCCGCAGGCGGCTCACGCATCCCGGCTTCAGTCGAATCGGTCCAGCAGCGGCTGCACTTCCTGAAGATGAACGGCAACGCCATCTTCAAGGTGGCGGTGCGGCGCATGGCTGAGTCGGTGAACCGCGTGTTGCGTGCGGCCCGGCTCAAGGCCGAGGATATTAAGTTGCTAATTCCGCACCAAGCGAACCTACGGATTATCGAGGCAACGGCGAAGCTGCTCGGCTTCCCAATGGAGCGGGTGTTCGTGAACATCCAGAAGTACGCCAATACCTCATCGGCCACAACCATCATCGCCCTTGACGAGGCCCGCCGGGCCGGCCGGGTTCTGGCTGGGGACGTCGTTGTCCTTGTTGCGTTCGGCGCCGGCCTGACCTGGGGCGGCGTTGCCATTCGCTGGTAGCCACAGCACCGGCAAACCCGACCCGGCTTCGATTTGCCTTCAGCAAGCCCATTTGGTATAATTACAACAGGATGCAACGCTTCCTCCTTTCCGCATCCTACCACCCCCTGCCTTCACCGCCTACCAGAAGCGCTGGCCGACAAAGGTTCGGCCGGACAGAAAACCCCAGACACTAGCCTCGCGCGTGCCGGCCGGGGACCGGCTGTCCGGTATAGAGCAAGCCGCCGGCCACTGCCAACACAGCAGCGGTGAACATGATTGTGCGGTAACCGAATGCGCCGGTTACTCCCTCGAGCAGGGCCCCGGCCACCGCGGCAAGGCTGGCTGCCGACTGGAACATGCCGGCGGCGGTTGACTTCTCCGGATTGAGCCGCATCAGCTCTTTGAGCGAGCCTAGGTACAGGCATGACCAAGACAGAGCAAGAAGGACCTGAATCGGGATGACCTGTTGCCAGTTTCGCGCCAACCCAAATGCCGCAAAGACCAACGCCGACAAAGCAAATCCCCAGATGACCATCGCCCGTTCTTGGGCCCGTTCCAGCAGATTGAGAAAGACGAACTGACCGAATGGGTTGATAGCGAACACGATTCCGACCAAGAGCCGACTGGCACCGAGGTCGGAAAGGTAGACCGGAAAGATGGTCCAGATTGAGAATGCGCCGGCATGCCGGAGGAAGAACGAGAGGTACAGGCGCCAGTTTCGCTTGAGCACCCGGCTATCAATGAAAGGCTGGACTAAGCGCACGTGCTGGGGCTTGAGAGCCACGAGAGCGACAAACGCAGTGATGAGCATCACGCCCGCCGCAGTCGGGAACACTAGGTCGGGTGGAATCATGCCCAGAGTGAACGCGCCGATGCCCCAACCCAGCGACCCGAAGCCGACGAACTGGCCGAGCCGGTCGGTGCGGTCCGAAGTATAGGCCATCAGGGCAGCCGGGAAGCTGCCGGCGCCGATGCCGGCAAGAACCCGGGCCGCGATGAGCATGCCTAGGTTGCGGGCAAAGATGTGGGCAGTTAGTCCCAGTACCGAGCCGACAATGCCCCAGACGACAAAGCGCTTACGGTCGCCGTAGTCGGCCCAGCGGCCGAACAGGACGCTGGCAAGGAGCAGTGCGGCTTGGTAGGCGGCGACGAGCAGCCCGATTTGGGAGCTGTTTGCGCCCATGCTGCGAGCCAGGAGCGGCACATAGACGACCGTCGCCATTAGGCCGGCATTGGTCAGCAGTTGTACTAGGTGGGGGCCGGGCAACAGGCTCAGTTGGCCTTGAGCGGCACCAGCCGGCTCACCGGCAGGGATTTATACCAGGCAGCGGTCGTCTCGGCCTCGGGCGTCCGGCCCAGCGGCCAAAGCGCCAGTCCGCGCCGGACGATAAAGAAGCGATACCGCTCGAGCACCGCCCGCGTGCGTGCATCGGCGACGTGCGGCGGTACCCGCACCGTCATCACGGAGTAGTCGAACGCCGGCACGACCGAATCGGCCCTGAGCTGGAAAAGCAGTCCGACCGGCACCCGGCGCAGCTCGGGCAACATCTGGCGCGCGTCGAGGCTCACGTCGGCACCATAAGTCGTGTAAGCCGGCCGGTCCGGATGGCGAGTGATGAAGCTCTCAAGCAAGGCGATGAAACTGCGCTGGATACCTTCCGGGTCGCGCAGTCGGCCGTGCTCGAACTGGTCGAGCCAAGACCGGTACCGCTCAAGCTCGGGTCGAGATGCGGCCACAAGCCAAGGGTAGGCCCGGCTCAAGTAGTCTAGGTACCACGAACGTCGCACCAGCTCTTTGTCAATGATGCACACGTCCGGCCTCACGCCCTCAACCGACTGGAGGTAGAACGCCGGCGAGTAGAAGTCCCACCAGTCGGTGATGATCGTCGCGTTCGGCTCGGCCGAAAGCAGCGTATTGACCGCGTGGTCGCGGGCGACATAGTCGTGTCGTCGGCTGGCACTGGAGTAGTTGAGCACGACCGCCAGCACGACCGCCAGCCACAGCAGGTGCCGCCCGGGACCGATGCGTCGAGCCAAGCCGTCAAGTCCAGCCGCGCCGAAGACAGCAAGTGCCAGTACGCACGGGATGTAATACGATTCGATGTCAGGGATGCTGTAGTTGATCGCATAGCAAAAGGCGGCGACCGCACTTGCCAACAGTCCGACGGCGAGTACCCGCTGTCGGCGCAGCAGCCGCGCGATGCCGTAGAGCACAACCGGCACGAGCACGTAGGCAAAACTGCGTGCGAGTAGGCCGAGACCGCGCAGTGCGTTTCGGCCGACCTCAGCCCAGGGCAGCGAAAACATCCAGACCTGATACTGCCGACCGGTAACGTGCCAGACAAACCGCTCGAGCGTCTGGGGGTTGCCCCAACTGAGCAGCGGTCCGGCCTTTGCCCGCAGAACCAGAAACAGGTACGGCGAGACGCCGAGCAGAAAGGCAACGAACACAACCGGCAGTGACCGCAGCAGCTCGCGCCGGGCGCTTAGCAAGACGCCGACCCCGGCACCGAGCACGACGCTCACCGCGGTCATGTGATTGGTCAGCGCCAGCCCGCAGACATACCCGAACCAGACCAGCGCTCCGGTCCGGGTTGCAGCGGTGCGCTCCGCCGCAAGCCACACCAGAACCGCCAAGACCAAAGTCAGGCTGTAGACCTCAACGTCAACCGCCACGGCCCAGACCGGAAACGAGAAGGCAAGCATTGCCGCACTCACTCCGGCCGCGGTTCGCGTCACCCCCAGCCGCAGAGCCAGCGCAAGGAAGAAGCCAACCCCGGCCGCGGCCAGCACTGCACTCAGCACCGCGACCCGGTTCACCACCGCGCCCAGCGGCACAAGGGTTGCTAGCCGGCCGAGCATTGTGTAGAGCGGGTAGCCGGTCGGGTGGAGGATGTTGAGCAGCCAGCACCCGGCAGCTAGCTCGCCCGAGTCAATCAATCCGACGGTCGGCGAAAGCGTATACAGATAGACGGCAAACGCCGCCGGCGCAACCAGCCAGACCGCAAATCGTTTCGTCAAGTCCGATGCCTTGGTCATCCGCCCTTCGCCGCTCTCATCCGCCACGCCTTTCGTGCTCATCCTCCCACGCTCTTTTCAGTGTCTCGGCTCATTCTCCCAGATACGCCGACTTGACCTTCGGGTCGGCGCGTAACTGTGCGGCCGGGCCCGACGCCACGACCTTCCCGGTCTCAAGCACGTAGGCCCGGTGCGCGACCCCGAGGGCCATGAAGGCGTTCTGCTCAACCAAAAGAATCGCGGTGCCCTGCTGGTTGATTTCTCTGATGATGGCGAATATCTCGCGGACCAGGATCGGCGATAGCCCCATTGACGGTTCGTCGAGCATCAAGAGGCGCGGACGGGCCATCAGGCCCCGACCCATTGCCAACATCTGCTGTTCCCCGCCGGATAGAGTCCCCGCGGTCTGGTCTAACCGTTCCCGCAGCCTCGGAAACGATGCGAAAACCCGCCCCATCGCCGCGCGCAGTTCGCTTGTTCGCCGGGTGAATGCACCGAGGAGCAGGTTCTCTCGCACCGAAAGCAGGGCAAATGGCTGCCGGCCTTCGGGCACGTGGGCGATGCCCAATTGCGCCACCCTGTGTCCCGGCAGACCGCCGATTGGCTGTCCGGCCAGCCAGACCTGGCCGGCAGTCGGTTTGAGCAGGCCGGAGATTGTGCGCAGAGTTGTGCTCTTGCCCGCGCCGTTGGCGCCGATGAGCGTGACAATCTCGCCTTCATTCACCTCGAACGAAACTCCATGCAACGCCCGGATGGCGCCGTAGTCAACGGTCAGGTTCTCAACTCTCAGGAGCACGCCCGGCACGGAGTTGGTCATTGGCTATCGGTCTTACCCAAGTACGCCTCGATCACTTTCGGGTCGGCTTGCACTGTCTCGGGTGGCCCCTCGGCAATCAACGTACCAAAGTCCATAACCAGCACGCGCCGGCACACACCCATGACAACTTTCATCTGGTGCTCAATCAACAGCACGGTCAGTTGAAAACGGTCGTGGATGAAGTGAATCAGGTCCATCAGTTGGCCGACCTCGAACGGATTCATGCCGGCGGCCGGCTCGTCGAGCAAAAGCAGCCTTGGCCCGGCAACGAGGGCGCGGGCAATCTCGACCCGGCGCTGCTCACCGTAGGGCAGATTCCGGGCAAGCTCGTCTTTCCGGCCTTCAATCCCGAGCACTGACAGCAGCTCCAAGGCCCGGTCGGTAACCGCCTGCTCTTCTCGGCGGAATCGCGGGCCGCGCAGAACCGACGCAATCAACCCGGCCTCACCCCGATGGTGATAGGCGACGCGCACATTGTCAAGCACGGTTAGCTCCTTGAACAATCTGATGTTCTGGAACGTCCGGGCGATGCCGCGCTGGTAAATCAGGTAGGGTTTGAGCCCGCCGATTTCGGTTCCGGCGAACCGAACCGAGCCGGAGGTCGGTGTGTACATGCCGGTGATGAGATTGAAGACCGTGGTCTTGCCCGCGCCGTTCGGCCCGATGAGCCCGACCAAGTCCCGCTCGGGCAGTGTCATGCTGAACTCGCGCACCGCCACCAGTCCGCCAAACGTCTTCGTCAGCCCTTGGACAACCAGCAGGTCGCTCATCACCTAGCGCCGGTACTCCTTCGGCTTGAGGAAACGGAACTCAGTGCCGCCGAGGATGCCGCTCGGCCGGAACAACATGACAATGATGAGCAGCAGCGGGTAGATTACCCAGCGCCAATCCTGAACCGCCACGGGTAGTACCACGCGCAGCCCCTCGAGCAGAAAGGTCCAGCCCACCGCCGCGACCAGCGTGCCCGAGATGCTCCCTAGTCCGCCCAGAACGACAATCAGCAGCACATCAATTGACTTCAGAAAATCGAAATTCGACGGATGCAAGAAACTGTAAAGATGGGCATAAAGACCGCCGGCCAGACCGGCATACATGCAGCCGATAACAAACCCCAGCGTCTTATACTTCGTGGTGTTGATTCCGACCGCCTCAGCCGCCAGCTCATCCTCACGCACCGACACCAAGGCTCGGCCGACCCCGGAGAAGACCACGTTGCGCAGCACGACAACCGCGCCGAGCGCCAGGAAGAATACCCATGCCCAGTTCGTCAGCTTCGGAATGGCGCTCATCCCGCGCGAGCCGCCCATCATCGGCACGACCGCATCAGAGTTGTCGAACAGCACCTTGACGATGATGCCGAAGCCGAGTGTGGCAATACCGAGATAGTCGGACTTCAAGCGGAGAATCGGCAGGCCGATGAGCAGCGCGACCAAGCCGGCAAGCACCACTCCGGCGAGCAGCCCCAGCGCCAGAGTCCACGGCCCGACGCCGCCGAGATTGCGCGTGACTAGGGCCGAGGCATACGCCCCCAGCCCGTAGAACGCCGCGTGCCCGAGCGAGAACTGGCCGGTGTAGCCGTAAATCAGATTCAGGCCCAGGCCCGAAATCGCCATGATCCCGGCAAGACAGATAATCTGTTGCCAATAGGGATTGAGCAACCCGGTCAGCATCAGCCCTTGAAACACGAAAAACCCGGCCGCGGCCAAAAGCAACGCCCCAATGCCTGCGTCCAGTTTCGGCTTGCTCATTCCTCGGCTATACCTTCTCCCGTGCCGGTCGGCCCAAGATTGCCCAAGATTCCGGCCGGCCGGACCAAAAGCACGACAATCAGAATCCCGAACGCGACCGCGTCGCGTAGGGTCGAGGAGACATAGGCCGACGTGAACGTCTCTACCGTGCCCATAATCACCGCGCCGAGCATTGCACCCGGTATCACCCCAATGCCGCCCAGAACCGCGGCAACAAACGCCTTCAGCCCCGGCATCACGCCCATGAATGGGTGAATTTGCGGATAAGCGATGCCGTAGAGCACGCCGCCCGCGCCGGCCAGGGCCGAGCCGACACCGAAGGTGACGGAAATCACCCAGTCAACGTTGATGCCCATCAGTTGGGCTGTGTCTTTGTCGTACGACACCGCGCGCATCGCCCGGCCGGTTTTCGTCTTGTTCACGAACAGCGTCAGCGCAACCATTAAGAGCGTCGCGACGCCGAAGACAATCAGCTGGATATTCGATATCGAAACGCCGCCGCCAACCTCGAACCCGCGCACCGCGAACGGCCGCGGATACGCCCGGTAGTCTGGCCCGAACACAAACTTAAGACTCGTGAAGTACTCCAAAAACAGTGATACGCCCATCGCGGTGATGAGGGCCGATATGCGGGGTGCGTTTCGCAGCGGCTTATAGGCGACCCGCTCGATGAACACCCCAAGACCCGCACAGCCCACCATCGCCACTATCAGCGCTACCGGCAGCGGCAGATGCCAGCTCGCCAAGGCAAAGAAACCGAGATAGGTTCCGACCATGAACACATCACCGTGGGCGAAGTTTATCAGCCGCACGATGCCGTAGACCATGGTGTAACCAAGGGCAATCAGGGCATAGACGGACCCGAGCTGCAGTCCGTTGATGAGCTGCTGAAAAAAATACGACACGCAGCCCGATAGCTAACCGAAAACCGTCCCCAAGTCAAGCGCGACCGCGAACCACCGCTTCCTTTGACTTCTGCGCCCTGGCTTCGTCTGATGCAAAGTGGCAATGGCGAGAGAAAACCCGGGACTGTCCCGGATTGCGCCGCGTTCCTACGCGGCGGGGACTGTCCCAGGGTTTTCGCCAGCGAACGGCGAGCGGTTGCGTTTCGCCGATCTGTTGAGTATGCTGGAACGATGCCTAAGCAGGCTCGCTACTGGACACCGGAACCGAATGGTGCGCGCTGTTGGCTGTGCCCAAACCAGTGTCTTATCGCTCCGGGCAAGAGTGGCCGCTGCCTGGGACGGACAAATGAAAATGGAGTACTGTACGCGACGAGCTACGGTGAGGTAGTTTCGGTCGGCTTGGACCCGATTGAGAAGAAGCCGTTGTATCACTTCCTGCCCGGCACCGAGACCCTGTCCGTCGCCAGCTACGGCTGCAATCTGCGCTGCCCGTTTTGTCAGAATTTCGAGCTATCGCAAAATCGGGTTCCTGGTAGGGTCATCACACCGAGCGAGCTTGTTGCCCTGGCCCGACACTACGGGACGCCGGCGGTATCCTACACTTACAGCGAGCCGCTGGTCTGGTTCGAGTACGTTACCGAGTCGGCGCGCCTGCTGAAGGACGCCGGGTTTAGAACCGTGCTCGTGACTAACGGTATGGTCAATCCTGAGCCGCTGGCTGAGCTCTTACCGCTGATTGATGCGATGAACATTGATTTGAAATCGATCCGGCCCGAGTTCTACCGCGACTATGTCAAGGGCGACCTGGGTGCGGTGCTGAATACCATCCGGGCTGCCCGCCGGGTCTGCCACATCGAGCTGACCAATCTACTCATCCCGGGGCGCAATGACTCAGCCGAGGACGTGCGGGAGCTTGTTGATTTTGTCGCCGGTCTGGGACCGACGACCGTGTTGCACTTTTCCCGCTATTTCCCGCGTCATCACGAGACCGCATCGGCAACGCCACTCACAACGCTCGCCCGTGCGGCCGCCATCGGCCGAACGAAGTTGCACTACGTCTACCTAGGCAACATCGCCCCCGCCCCGGCAGACCGTGACACGTTCTGTCCGGCGTGCGGCAATTGTCTTGTGGACCGCAGCCGGTACCGAGGCAAGTTGGTCGGAATGAGCGCCGGACGCTGCTGCCGGTGCGGCCGCCCGGCTGATTTGGTACTGGAAAACCCGGGGACAGTCCCCGCTGCGTAGCAACGCGGCGCAGTCCGGGACAGTCCCGGGTTTTCGCTTTCGCCCTCACCCTTACCCTCTCCCATCAAGGGAGCGGGAAGCTTTGGTCCGGCTCCAATCAATGGAGGGGAGATTTGGTCACGGAAGGGGAAAGGACGAAAGCGGTCACTCTCGGAAACGGGATTTCATCAAGGGCTTGATTCTGGCCAATGGCGTGGTAATATCGAGCCTGCCGATGAGAGCTCGACCTCCGACTGCCGGCGGCCGTTCGATTGGGCTACTGGTAATTGCTGTGCTGGTTGCTGGAGTCTCGGGCAGCGTGGTTTCCTATTTCCTCGCCGGCCTCTTCCCGTTCGGTCCGGTGCGGGATTTTTTCTTCAAGTCGGTAGCAATCGGCGTGCCGACGCTGACGGTGAATCTGGGTTTTGCGAGTTTCACAGTCGGGTTATGTCTTTCGGTGAGTACCGTAGTGGTGTTGCTGGTTGGGTTGGCGGTGTATCTTTGGTACAAGTTCTAGCGGGGCGGCGCACCGCGGTCGGCTTCTACGCGGTCTAAGAGAGAATTATGGCTGAAGTAAAACATGTCAACGACAGTACGTTTGAATCCGAGGTGGTGAAGTCTTCCCAGGTGGTGCTGGTGGATTTTTGGGCGCCGTGGTGCGGGCCGTGTCGGATGATTGCACCGGTGGTCGAGAAATTGGCCGAGCGGTACCAGGGTAGGCTGAAGGTTTGCAAGCTGAATACTGATGAGGCGCCGGCGACAGCGAGTCGGTTCGACATCCGGGGGATTCCGACGCTTCTTTTGTTCAAGGAGGGCAAAGAGGTGGAGCGGCTGGTCGGGTTTGCGCCCGAGCCGGTGTTGGCCGCGAAAATTGAGCCGCACCTCGCTCCCGCCGAGGCCTAGCTCGTAGGCTGGGGTTGGGGGCGGTCGGCGGCGCGGTAGTGGTAGTAGCGGTAGCGGCGGTAGCCGTAGCCGTGGGTGGTTGTGAAGTCGTTGGCGGCGATTCCGAGGGTGTGGGCGCCAGCTTGAGCAAGTAGTTTGCGGGCTTCGTCGAGTGCCCGCGAGTCGGTCTTTGACATTCTGGCGACGAGGATGACGCCATCGGCTTTGGCGGCGAGGACTAGAGCGTCGGCCGAGACGAGGACCGGCGGCGTATCAATGACTAAGCAGTCGTAGTCATGAGAGAAGCGTTGAAGGTGTTGCTGGAGGATCGGGGAGTTTAGGAAGTCAACCGGTGAAGGAGGCATGGTGCCGGCAAAGAGGACGTCAAGGAGGCCGGAGCTTTGTTGGACCGAGGTTTCTTCGGTTGTGTGAAGGTGAACCGGGACGCGAAGCCGGGCATCGTCGAATGAGGCGCCGAGGATAACCGTGTCGGTTAGCCCGGGCTTTTTGTTGCGACCGAAAATCGAGTGTTGTTTCGGGCGTCTGAGGTCAGCGTCTATCAGGAGGACCCGTCGGCCGGACTGAGCCATGACCGAGGCGAGGTTGGCGGCGACAGTAGATTTGCCTTCGCCGGCGCCGGGCGAGGTGATGATGATGGTTTTGAGATTTTTTCCTGAGCCGGCAAATTGGAGGTTTGTCCGGAGGACGCGGAAGGCTTCGACCGGTGTTGCGTCCGGATGACTGAGCGCGATTGGTAGTACGGTGGCGCAAGTAGTATCGTGGACGGAAGGAGATGGCGCCAACGAGATACGCGGGATAGTGGCAATGACCGAGAAACCTTGGCGTTCAAGGTCTTCGGGTCGGCGCACGGTCGTGTCTAGGTAGTCCACAGTGAGTACCGTGCCGAATGATAAGCAGGCGGCGAGCAGCAAGGCGAGCAGGGCGTTGTTCTTGTGGTTGGGACGGACCCGGGCGCCAAGCCGCGGCTGGTCAATGATGCCGACTGCGGAGAGTCGCCCGGCCTCTTGGATTCGGGCTTCTTCGTGGCGCTGGGCCAGAAGCATTTGTACTTGGCGCCCGACCTCGACATCGCGGGTGAGTCGCGCCAGGGACCGTTCTTGCCGGGGCAGAGAACGGAGTTCGTTGTCGTAGGCGGCAACTACGCTGGCGAGCGCTGCTTCGGCAGCACGGAGGCGTTCACGCTCAGGCTCAAGCTCGGCGATACGGCTGATGATGGCACCGACGCGGCCGGCAGCATCGTCGGCACCACCGGCAGTGACAAACCGGCCTAACTCTTCTTCGAGTCGGCGTTTGAGCAGGGTTTCCTGTCGGGCGAGGCCGATGATGCGCGGACTGGCCGGGTCGTACCCTTGAACCAGGAGGCCGGTGCGCTCGACCTCAAGCCGGGCAAGTTCGCTGCGGAGCTTCGTGATTATCGGCGCGGCAAGGTTTTCAAGGGTCGGCGCACCGCCGAGGCTGTCGAGGCAGCGGCGGAGCCAGGCGAGTTCTTCGTCAATTCCGGCCCGTTCGGCGCGGTTCTTTTCGTAGAGTGCGACGACCTGAGTTTGACGGTCAACTGTTGCCCGGGTTTCCTGTTCGATGCTGGCGATTCGGGAGTTGCTCTTAAACTGCTCCAGTCGCGCTTCGGCCGAGTCGAGGCGCGCGCTGACCAGTTCGAGCTGTGCGCCAACGAATTCGCGCACGGCGCTGACATCGGCACGGCTTCGGTTGAGGTTGAATGCCCGGTAGGCTTCGACATAGGCGGCGGCGAGTTCCTGCGCAAGGGCTGGGTCCGGGGCAACGACGCTGAAGTTGATGATATCGGCGTCGCGCACCGGCCGAACCGCAATCGTTCGTTGCAGATGAAGCGCGACGTCGCCTCGGGCCGCCCGGCGGAGCTGCTCGCGGGTCGGTTCGGGCAGGCCGTCGGCGACCATTCGGGCGATGGCGTAACTCTTGAGAATCTCAATGTGGTTGACGAGCACCGGACGCCGGGCCAGTCCGGGGGTGCCGCCGAACAGATTCATTGGGTCAACCGATGAGCCGTCCTGGCTGACCAGTAGGGTCGCGCAGGAACGGTACAACGGGCGCTGCCGAGCGCTGCCCAAGAAGACAATGGCACCAACCCCGAAAAACGTGCCGACGAGCAACCAGAGTCGGCGGGTGATTACGTCCCAGTAGTAACGCAGGGTTCTATCCTGTTGCATGATTCCTCCTTGGGTTTTGAGTGGCAATGGTCCGGACCAGTGCCCGGACCACCGCTTGCTGCTCGGCCAGTGTCAGACGGCTGCAAAACGGCAGCGCGACCAGCCGGCGACCAATCTCCTCGGTTACCGGCAACGGAGCGCGCACGGCAAATGATGAACGACGAAAGTAAGGCTGGCAGTGAATCGGCTTGAAGTAGTCGGCGCATTCGACGCCGCGCCGGCGCAGGCCGACCATGACTCGGTCGCGGTTGATGCCGCCTGCGAGCTGGATGCAGTAGACAAATGGGCTTAAGGATACACCGGGTCGGGTTTCAGGCACGCGCACGCCGGCGAGACCGGCCAGCAGTCGGTCATAGCGCTGAGCGACTCGGCGGCGGCGGCGGATGATCGAGTCGAGACGCCGCATCTGAGCACAACCGAGTGCGGCGGCAAGCTCGCTCATCCGGTAGTTGTAGCCGAGCCGGGCGTGCTCAAGCCAACGAATGGAAGAACGAGAGCTGTCCGATGCCCGTCCTTGGTTGGCCATGCTGCGGCAGAGCTCGGCGATGCGCCGGTCGCGGGTAACAACCATCCCGCCTTCGCCGGTGGTAATCTGTTTGTTCGGGTAGAAGGCAAAGACCCCAGCGTCACCAAAGCTACCACAGCGCCGGGAATTGAGGCTTGAGCCGAGCGCCTCACACGAATCTTCAATCAAGGCCAAGCCGTACTTTCGGGCGATACACTCGAGTGCCGGCCAATCGGCCGGATGGCCAAATACGTCAACCGCAAGGATGGCCCGGGTCCGGCTGGTGATGAGCTTTTCGACTTCGGCCGGGTCGAGACAGAACGTCCTTGGCTCAATGTCGGCAAAGACCGGCCTTACCCCTTCGTAAAGCAGGCAGTTGACCGAGGCGACGAAACTGAATGAAGTCGTGATTACTTCGTCGCCGGGCCTGAGTCCAAGTGCCCGCACGACCAAATGCAGCCCGGCTGTGCCCGAACTGACCGCAACCGCGTGTTCGACGCCAACATAATCAGCAACCAGTCTTTCAAACTCAATGGCACGCGGCCCAAGCGCTATTCGGCCGGACCGGAGCACCGCATTGACCGCCCGCCTTTCTGCCGGCCCGATATCAGCTCCGGATAACGGTATCACGTGCCGAGCCATGCCAACACCAATCCAATTGTGACCAATCCGAGCTGTATTCCCCAACAAATGAGCACGGTGCGCCGAACCGAGAGGTTAGCCGCGAACAAAACGTCATAGACGTGGCCCCGGTCGCCGCTTGTCAGGCTCCGGCCCGCAGCCAGGCGTCGGGCGATGACCCAGATTGTGTCAAAGACCGGCAGCCCGATGATAAGAATTGCCGGGAGGACAACTTGACCACCGACCCGGTCAACGGCAACCAGTGCCAAGCCGGCAAGAACCGCGCCGACAAAGTGACTGCCGCCATCGCCCAGAAACAGCCGAGCCGGATGCCAGTTCAGGGCAAGAAAGCCGGCCAGTGCGCCGGCCAGCCCCACCCCGGCCAGAGCCGCCCCGGTCAGCCCATTCCGATAGAGCAGGAGGGCGAAGCCGAGTGATGACAGGGTTGCTTCACCGGCCGCAAGTCCATCCATCCCGTCTTCGAGGTTCCAAGCATTCATCCCGCCGACAATAAACCCAAGACCGAGCAACCACGACGCCCATCCCGGTGCATCGCTGAATCTGACCCCGGCCCCACCCATCGCCCCGAGCATCGCGACCGCACCAACCGTCTGCAAGGCCAGCTTCATCCCCGGAACCGACCGTTGCTTCCAACGGAAATCGTCCCAGGCGCCGACGGCGAGCGCGAGTGCGCCGGTCCCGGCCAGCACTGCGGATTCGGCTCGGCTCAAAGCCACCAGTGCAAAGGCCACGCCGACGCCGAACCCGCCGACCACTGGAATAGGTCGCAGGTGCACCTTCAGCACGTCGCCCGGTCGGTCATACCATTGGTAGCACGCAGCCAACCGGGTCAGCCAGAGATTGAGCCCAAGCGAGACCAAAAGCCCCATGCCGCCCGCACTCAACACGAGTAACGGACTCATTGCGCCTGCTCCCCGAGGCAAGGGACCCGGGCTTTCGTGTCCCATGATTCCGGCCCGACCCAATCTCCCATCTCCATTGATGGGAGAGGGTGAGAGTGAAGCGATTGCGGTCTCACCTGCCTCTTTCGTCCCCTCTGGCTCAAATCAACCAGCCAGCGCAGACCAGCCCACAACGAGCCCAGCCCATAGCTGAAGTGAAGCAACAGGTAGACCACGGGCAGCCAGAGCCGGACCCGAACTGGAACTTCCGGCACGGCAAACGACGCCACTAGGTCAGCCGCTAGGTACGCCCCTGCCAACACGGCCAGGGCAAAGCCTATCCCCGGCACGAACAATGCGCCAATGCCGGCGAGGATAACCGTGGAGACAAAGCCGAGCGGCACCAGATGGCGCAGAGCAAACGGCCGGCACGAAACACGGGCACCGTGAACCACCCAATAGCCATTGTCAAAGGCATTGCGAACTAGCCCTGAAAGAGTCGGCCGGCAGTAGTAGTAACTCTGAATCTCGGGCAGCAAGAGTATCTTACGTCCGGCCCGGCGCAGCCGGAGGTTAAACTCGATGTCCTGATTGCGCACCAGTTGTGGGTTGAAAAGACCGAACCGCACAAACACACTCCGCCGATACCCGGCATAAGCCACAGTGTCAACTTCACGGGCTTGAATACTACCCAAGCGCATTATTGAGTTACCGACCCCAAAACCGGAGCTGAGCGCGCAGGCAATCGCCCGGGCGCGCAAGCTACTGCTTCCGGGCAGTGCACGTACCAACCCGCCGACCGCGTCGGCATCGTACTCCGCGAGTGCCCGCACCGCGCCGGAAACGTAATTTGCCGAGTAACGGCTGTGCGCCCCCATAATGAAAATCACCTCGCCGCTGGCTGCTTTCACCCCGATGTTCAAGCCGAGCGGTGCGGTCAGCCCCGGATTGTCGAGCAGACGTACGACGGCCCCGGGCCGGTCCGGGCATACCCTGGAAATCTCACTTCTGGTCCGGTCACTACTCATCCCGTCAACGACCAGTATCTCAACCAACTCGCTTGGGTAATCCTGGCCCAGTAGCGACTCGACCGCTGCCCGGATGGTCTTTTCCTCATTCCGGCAGACGACAACAAGACTCACCTTCGGCTGCCAATCCCGGCTCATCGGCCAATCTCCTGATAGAAGCGGGCCAGTGTCTCGGCCTCGACTTCCCACCGGTATTTACTCCGCACCGCGGCCAAGCCTGCCGCCCCCATCCGGCGGCGGGCTACCTGGTCGGCCGCCAGTTGCCGGACCGCCGCGGCAATCTCCTCTGGCCGCTCCGGATTGACACAAATACCACAGTTGTTTCCCTCAACGATTTGGCGAAACAACGCAAAGTCCGAAGCCACCACCGGCAGCCCGGCAGCCATGAACTCAAACAGCTTCACCGGCAAGCTGGTCTCAAACCTCGGCACAGGCAACAAACAGACCGCCCCGACATCCGACTGCCCATACCAATGCCACGCCTCCTCATGAGGCATCACGCCAAGATAGCGCACCCGACCAAACCCGGCCATGCCGCGCAAGCTTGACTCGTACTCGGCCGGCACGAACCGACCAGCAAGCACTAGCTCGAACCCGTCACCCAGCTCCTCCATTGCCCGGACCAGGCTGGTTATCCCGCGCTCCTCGGTCAACGTCCCGGCCAGATGACAGATACGGAACGGACGAGTCGCGCCAGCCGGATGAAGGTCTTCAACCTGCCGCCGGTGAACCCCGCCCGTCTTGGGATAGTTCCGAACAGTCACCACCTTGGCCCCGGCAAACTTCCCGGCGATGCCGTCGGTAGCAGCAACCACGCCGTCAAAACACCGGGCCGCGAGCTTCTCCACTCGGCCAAAGGCCCGGGCAACCGTCTGCCGCAGCCAGCCCGGCAGATAGTGCTTAGACAGAATCTGCTCCGGATAGTCCTCGTGAACATCATACACCACCCGCTGACCTAGAGCCTTCAGCGCCAACCCGACCGGCAGCAGTTCAGGGTCGTGAAAATGGCAAACGCGGGCCCGCGCCGCGAGCGTCCTGCCCAGTATCTTCAGAGCACCAGCCGTCATCCTTGCCAGCCGCCCCCCCGGCAACCGCACCGGAACGTGGCGCACCTGATTGCCGTTCGACACCCCGCAGCACTGACCATCTGGGCCGACAATAACGACCTGATGCCCGAACTGAGCCAAGCTCTGCGCCTCCTTTTCGTAAATCCGCACGTCATTCCAGGCGTGCACTGCGGTCATCATCGCTACGCGCATGGCTGCTTCAGTACCCTGCCCCTGGCTCCGGCCGTCACCATCCCGAATAGCTCTCGCAGCACCGGCCGGTTGACCAGAGCTGCGGCGAGACAGTACACCATCACACCGACCCCAATCGCTACTGCGGGATTACCACTGACCAAGGCCATCACCGCTGCCATCACCGCTGAACAAGCAAACGGACGAACCAAAACTCGAAGATACTCGGCCAGCCCCAACCCGAGCGCCCGGCCGACAACCGACTGATACGCGAGCCAGTACACCAGCCCAAACCCGGCCACTGCCCAAGCAACGCCGACTAACCCCCAGCGTGCGCCAACCAGAATCGCGAGGACCAGACCCACAACCCTGAGTGCGACGACCAGCACGATGCTCCAAGAACGCCCCATCGCCTTCAACGCTTGGGTCCACACCCAGTCAAAAGCGATAACCGCGCCGTAGACCGCCAAAGCTGGCACCAATACCGCGGCCTCGGTCCACTTCGCCGAGAAAAGCAACGGCACTAGACTTCGGGCAAGCACCGCACTCCCGGCCAAAACTGGCAAAATCACAAGACCGGTGTACCCAGTCAGCTTCAGATAGGCGCTGCGCAATTGGGCCCTGTTCTCCTGCACCCGCGCCATGGCCGGGAACGCAACGGTACTCAAAGTCGCGCCCAATCGGCCCGGGATGTAGGTAACGAGCTGATTCGCCACCGAGTAGAACCCGGTGCTCGCCGGCCCCATCACCCGGCCGACAACTAAAACGTCCAACCCATTCGCCAACTGATTCAACAGGTTCATCCCCATGATACCTGAACCGAATCCAAGCATCTCGCCCAGCGCAGCCAGCGAGAATCCTCCTCTCGGCCGCGCAATCCGACCACTGAGAACCAAAAGCAGGCAGGCATTCACCGCATTGAGCGCAACGTACCCCCACGCAATCGCCATCACACCCAACCCAGCCAACGCCAAACCCACTGAGATGACCGCCCCAGCCAGCCGCGCCGCCAAACCGACCAGCGCCAACTCTCGGAACCGCAACTCCCGCGTCAACAAAGCCCCCTGCACCGACGCAAGACCTCCAAGCACGAAAAAGACTGAGTACAGACGCAACACCGGCACCAGCGCGCGATTCCCCAAAAGGCCGGCGAGCAGCCCACTGGTCGCCGCCAACCCAAGGCCCAGCACCACTCCTGCACCTACACTCATCAACAACGCCGTATCATAGTGCCTCTGATCCAGCTTCGCCCGCTGCACCACCGCCGCACCAAGACCCATCTGTGTTACTGCCGACAACACCAGCGCAACTACTAAGGCCACGCTCGCGGTTCCAAACTCCGCCGGCGTCAGCAGGCGGGCGAGCACGACATTCACCCCCAGCATCACGAGCTGACCTCCGATCTGCGCAGCCGCGGTCCACAACGCACCGCGGGCAGCAACGGCACGTAGCGGAAACGAAGTACTGTCCCCGGCAGAAATCCGGGACTGTCCCTCAGTCTGTGCGGAGCATCGGACTGCCTCAGGATTTCCGCGCCGCCAGCACTCGGCGGGGACTGTCCCTGGGTCTGGGGTCATTGGGGTCTCGTGACCGAGCTCTGGCCATTCTGAGATTTGCACCTTGACCTCTGACCTCTGACCGCACGCCGCCGGAATACCGGGGACCGTTCCCGTTTCCGCCCTACGTTCAGTGCTCATCGCTCAGGGTTCCCATTCGCCTTCTCACCAATCCGTGCGCCCATCCCCAGCCCGGCAAAGAGTAACCGATTGTCGTTTAGGTCTCCGGAGAACATCGCATTGACAAGAAAATAAGTCAGCACAGCCAACACGGCGGCCGCGGCCGCAAACTCCTCGCGACTCCGCGTCCGAGCAACTGACCGGACCGCTTCGACTACCGCCGGAACAACCAGCGCGACGAGCAGCGCCAAGCCGAGCACCCCGAGCTCACAGGCAACCTCCAGAACAATGTTGTGGGCATAGTCGCCGCGCAGGCCATCACCGTAGCCGCGCGCCAGGTCAAAACCACCAATTCCGACACCGAAAAGCGGATGCGCGCGGAACAGCGCCAATGCCTCCTCGGCGCGCTCGACCCGGCCCGCTGCTGCCCCGACCGACCCGGCATCCTGAAGAACGGCAACAACCCGGGCGTTCATTGTTTCCGCCGCGACCGGCTCAAGAAAAGTAACTACGGCCACGGCCACGGCCAATACCGCAGCCGCGGCAACAACCCAGCGCCGGCCGCGGCGAAACCCAAACGCACTTGCCCCCACCGCAGCGATACTCACCAGTAATGCCACCAGACTGCCGCGGCTGCCCGCATACAGAAACCCGAACCCGAGAACGCCCACCACCCCGAGCAACGCCAGCCGGCCCAGCCCGCTCTTTATCAAGAGCAGCAGATACAGCGCACCGAGCAACCCTAGACCGAGCACTCGTCCGGTCGCAATATGGGTCGCGTTGAACGCGGTCAGACCAGCACTTGTCACTCGGCCCGCGAGCACCATCAGCACACCCAAACCACCAGCAGCGGCAAGAAATCGCCACAGCCGCACACGGTCCACCATCACCGCATAGCCACCAACCAAAGCCAACCCGGTCAATCCGACGAATCGCATTGCCTTGGCCGTGCCATACGACGACTCCGAATTCAAGATGCTCGACACAAGAACCAGCAAAGCAAGGCACGAGAAGGGCACAAAGAGCCGCCCACGCGGGATGACATCCCGAAAACCGCGCAAAGGAATCCGAACAACCATGCCGAGAGCAAGGACGGCAGCAAGAACCACGGTCAAGTCCACTTCCGGCCGCAACAGCGACGCTAGTTCCAGTTTGAAAGTACCGGCGGTGAGAAAGACAAGTAGACAGATTTCCGGCCACTTCAGGAGCATGGCGACGAGGCCGGCACCCAGCACCGGAAGCCACAGCCGCACGCCAAGCCAAGCCTGAAGCAGCAGCAACACCGCACCGCCGGCGACCACGCCCGCAACCGCAGCCGGCGGAAACGCGGAACTGCCCTCCAGTCGCGTGCAACGTGGTCCGCCCCAGAGCTTTCGGCCGGACTCCAGCCATTCTGAGACTTGCACCTTGACTCTTGACCTTTGACCGCGCGCCGCAGGCGCAGCGGGAACTATCCCCATTTCCCCGCCCACTGCGCCCGCGGCTGCATCAGATTCGGTCACGATTGCCCGGCCGCCTCAGTGACCGCGGCGACGACCATCGTCAGTTCCTTGTCGGAGAGCAGCGGCTCGATCGGCAGACTGAGTACCTCACGGCAAGCCTGCTCGGCGTTCTCCAGTGAACCGGCCGACCGGCAGCGACCCTCAAAGACCTTCATTCGGTGAAGCGGCACCGGATAGTAAACCATGGTCGCTACACCGCTCTGCTTCAGCTCGGCGGCGAGACGGTCGCGGTCCTGAGCGCGAATCGTGTACTGATGATAGACGTGGTTACCGTTGGCAGCAGCCGGAATCGTGATACCCGGAAGCCGAGCAAAGGACTGTGAATAATGGGCGGCAATCCGGCGACGCAGGCCATTGAAAGTGTCCAGATGCTTCAGTTTGGCAAGCAAAACCGCGGCTTGAAGGGTATCAAGTCGGCTGTTGTAGCCGAGGTGGTCAACATTGTACTTGTCACGCCCGCCGTGGCGCCGCAACATGTCCACCATCGTGGCAAGAGCCGGATCATTGGTGGTGACCATTCCGCCGTCGCCGAACCCGCCGAGGTTCTTTGATGGGAAGAAGCTGAATGCACCACAGTCTCCCCAAGCCCCGCACTTCCGGCCGGCAACGCCGGCCCCGAACGCCTGCGCGACATCCTCGACGACAAACAGACCATGAGCGCGGGCCAGAGCCATTATCTCTTCCATCGGACATGCCTGGCCGTAAAGATGGACCGGAACGATACCGACGGTCCGGGGCGTGATTGCAGACGCCACCCGGGCCGGGTCAAGGTTGAAAGTGCCAGGCTCGATGTCGGCAAAGACCGGTGTCGCACCGGCCCGGATGATGGCATCGCCGGTTGCGGTGAACGTGAACGAGGTGGTTATGACCTCATCCTCCCGGCGGAAATACTCCCGGCCATGGCGGGAATGGGCAAGAGCACGCAGCGCCAGTACGAGCGCATCGGTCCCGGACGCGCAGCCGAGGGCATACTTCGTACCGACATACTCAGCGACCTTGGTTTCCAGCTCTTTCACCTCCGGCCCCATAATCCAGGCCTGATGTTCCAGTGCCCGGCTGAGGGCCGCGTCCACATCGGATTTGATAAACTCATATTCCCGCTTCAGGTCGAGCATCGGAATCATCACGCCACCTCCGGACGAGCGGACTCGGAATTCAATACCGGTCGGATACCGGCCCCGTCTTCGGCCTTCTCATACCATTCGCCACAAGTCTCGCACCGTGCGCGGGTGCCGCGAAATGCCAGCCGGGCGCCGCACCGACAAACCCAGCCGACAATCCGGGCTGGCACGCCGGCTACCAGCGCATAGGGCGGCACATCACGAGTCACGACCGCGCCGGCAGCAATCAAGCAGTACTCGCCCAGTGTGTTGCCGCAGACGACCGTCGCATTGGCGCCGATTGAGGCACCCCGACGTACCAGCGTGTTGCGGAACAGAGACTTCTTCTCGATGAAGGCCCGTGGGTCAATGACATTGGTAAAGACACAAGACGGCCCGCAGAAGACGTCCTCCTCCAGCCGGACGCCCTTGTACAGCGACACGTTGTTCTGCACCTTACAGTTGTCCCCCACCTCAACATTGTCGGCAACAAAGACGTTCTGCCCGAACACACAATTCCGGCCGATGCGGGCTCCTTTAGAAATGTGTGTCCAGTGCCAGACCTTGGTCTTCTCGCCGAGCTCGACGCCCTCATCAATGATCGCGGTCGGATGGACATACGCTCGGGAACTAGCCTCGGTTCTGCCCTTGGGCTCAGGCCGAGCTTCGGCTTCGACGCTCCGAGTTGGCGCGGCTTCGACCGGCGAAGAAGAAGACAAGCCGACGACCCTGCCGCCCGAGCGAAGCGATTCCTCGGCTGCAGCCAGCACCCGAAGCACGGCCAGCCCCTCGTAGCCGTCGGTTCGGGGCGGAATCCTGGTCGTGCAGCTTTCGAGAAAGTGCAGACACTCGACCTCGAGCGGCTCTTCGACCGGAACCGGTACGACCCGGCGCTCGCCCTTGACCGCCACCGGAACCCGACCGGCAAGCCACTCGACCCGGTGCGGATAGACGGTCAGTTTGTCAGCAGGGGCCGAGTCCTCAAACACCGCCATCTGCTCACTGCCGACGACGACCAGCCGCTGCTCTTTGAACGGATGCAACCACGAGACAAAAGTATGGGCGCGGACGTCGGCCGGGAACTCAAGCGAAGTCAGGGTCACGTCAATGATATCACGCTGTAGAATCGCCTCGCCGTGCGCCGAGACCGACTTCGGCAGGGCGCCGGCCAGCGCGAGGATTACCGAAACGTCATGGGGGGCGAAACTCCAGAGGATATTCTCCTCGGTGCGCAGCTTGCCTAGGTTCAGACGGTTCGAGTAGATGTACTCAATCCGGCCCAGCTCGCCGCGGTCAATCATCTCCTTCAGCTTTAGCACCGCCGGATGGTATCTGAGGATATGACCGACCATCAGAATCCGGCCGGCCCGCTCGGCCTGCGCCACCAGTTCGGCGCCTTCGCCAACAGTCAAAGCCAGCGGTTTCTCGACAAACACGTCTTTACCCGCAGCTAGGGCCCGGCGGCAAAGCTCAAAATGGGTGCTGGCTGGTGTTGCAATCACCACCCGTTCGACCGCACTATCGGCAAGCACGGCCTCAGGGTCGTCGAACCGAGCCACACCGGGTCCGGTTTCTAGGCTCGCGGTCCGTCCCGGCTCACGGTCACAGACTGCACGCAGGGCTCCGAGCCGGTTGAACACCCGTACCAGATTCCGGCCCCAATACCCTGTGCCGATGACGGCAACCGACGGCTGCCTGACGACGGCTGATTGTTCTTGCTGAACTTCGAGCTGGGGCAGCGCTGCCCCGACTGACTTATCTCCCCCGGACGAGTATCGCAAACCATTCCTCCAAGTTTTCGCGGCCGATTCGGCCGCAGCCTACGCGGACACTAAAGCCGCATCGCGATACCGGTCAATTTCAAAAGGGTCTTACTGCCGGGAAGCTCCTCTGCCGGGAGCCCAAACTTGACGCAGCAGAATTATAGCGGCAACCGGCAGGCTTGTCAACAAGTTATGTCGCAGACAGGCTGTCTGCGGTGCGACCAACCGGCGGCTAGACCGCGGGCAGCACGATTGCGCTCAAGGAGTACTCGGGCACAATCTGCCAATTCTTGGTCAGCTCCACGCCGATGCGCTCGGCCATCAAAACCTTGAACACCTTACGCTGCTCAGCAACGTCGGGCCAGACCGCCGAACCAGGGCTCACCCGCGTCGCCGGAGCCCAGTCCGGAAACTCAGGCATCCGCGCTTGGCAGAAACGGGCAAGGGCCTCAACCATCTCCTCGGCCAAACCCTGCAGGAAAAAAGCATCGGCGACTTTGCCAACCGCCGTCAGCCGGTTGACTTCCGGCACGACATAGGGCCCGATAGTCACGACCTGAAGCGCAGCATGGAACGTGTCATCGCCGAACCGCGCGCGCAGACGGTGTAGGAACCCGGGAGCGAACTCGAGCTGGGCCATCTCCTTCTCGCTGCCCGGATGAAGCAGAGCGAGCCTCTCGGGCGTGGCCCGGCCGAGCAGGATGCCGTAGACGTATCCACCGTGCCAGATGCCACGCTTGCTGTTCTGCCGGATAATGCTCAAGGCTAGCTGCCGGGCCGCCTCCATCTGGGCCGCGGGTGCATCGGGCTTGAGCAGTTTCCAACGCTGGACCACCACGGCTTCAAGGTCCACGTACTGCCACAACCGCTCGCCACCGGCGCGTTCTATCTTCGTCCCGCGGAAGACAGCCGACGCGCCCAGGGCACGACTCGTTCGATATACGGACTTCCTGCTGGTTAACTTCTTCATGATTTCCTGTCCTGTGATAGCATCATCTATTCTGCCGAACTGTCCAGTGTACACCAAATCGCTTCCTTGGCAACAGTTGCACTTGTCAATACCGTGATGAAAGCGCGGGCCTGTGCCTGTCTTCTTCGTCGCACGTGCTGCGCCGAGGAGCTCCTGCGTGGGTTTGTCTCAGTCTCCCATAGACACACTGTGCGCACCTCTTCGGCCTCTGTCTTGTCCCTGTGGTACGATTGACACCCTGCTCTGAGCGGGGTAGTATGAAGCGATGAGACACCCGGCCGTCCTGCTCGCCTTGTTCGCTGGCCTCGGGTGGGCCACGGCCAGCGACCTGCTCATCCGCGTGCGACTCAGGCCGGACCAGAACCCGGCCGCGGTGGCGTCGGCTGGCGCCGATGTGCTCTTCCTGCTCGACGACGGCTGCCTGGTTCGGGCCGAGAGTTGCGTCGTGCCCCGCTTGTCAGCCGGTTTCAGCACCGAGCTACTGGACTACAACCCCAAGGACAACTGCTACTTCTACGTCAGTGCCGACGATGGTGTGGACGAAGCTGCGCTCGCCGGTTGCGGCGAACTGCTGACTAAGGACGGCGCCGGTGTGCTCCTGCGAACGACCGAGGACAACATTGAAGGGCTGTGTCGGCTACCGGTCGAACTCTGTCGCGTGCCGATGCGGCCGATGGTCTTCACCCGGCCCGGCTTGCCCGAACCCTCCGCCGTGGATGACAGCCTGGTCTGGACCTTGGTCAACCGCGTGAGCCAGGATACGCTTGAGGCCAACTTGCGGCGACTGATTGGCTTCTTCACCCGCTACTCAACCACCGACTCCTGCCGCAGTGCCGCAAACTGGGTGCGCGCGAAACTCGCCGGGTACAACTGCGACTCGACTGCCCTCTCTAGCTTCCGCCCGGACTACGCACCCAACGTCATCGGCGTCAAGCTCGGCACGGTCAACCCGCAGCGCATCTATTTGGTCTGCGGCCACTTGGACAACACCTCCGAGCTGGCTCCGCCCGGCTTTGCGCCCGGGTCGGACGACAACGCATCAGGCGCCGGCACGGTGCTGGAGGTAGCGCGGGTCTGCGCCGATATCGCCTTCGAGAATACCGTCTGGTTTGTCGGATTCTCAGGCGAAGAACAGGGACTTATCGGCTCGGACAGTTTCGTCTACGCCTGCCGCCAGCGCGGCGACTCAATCATGCTCGCCGTCAACTTCGACATGGTCTCCTATGGCCGCGACGACTCGGTTACTGTGGTCTACACCTCCACCATGCCCCAGACCCGGACCATGGCGCTCTACTTTCTCGCGCTGGCGGACACCTTCACCGAGCTGGCGGCCAAAGACACCTTACTCAACACCGCCAACTCCGACCATGCCTCATTCTGGCGCTACGGCTATCTGGCGATTCGCGGCCGCTACCACGACCGCACGCCCAAATACCACACCACCGGTGACACCATCGGCCCATTCCACTACGTCAACTGCGGCACCAACAACCTGCCGATGTACACCGAGGTCGTCAAAGCGACAGTCGCGTTCCTGGCCAAGCTCGCCGGTGCTCACAGCCCGGTCGGTTCAGAAGAAAAGGTGCCGCCACGTCAGGCGGCGCCGGCCCGGTTCGGCGTATTCAGTCGCAAATTGGGCACTCGCCTCCCGGGTGGCGCGTGTCAAATATTCGACGCGGCCGGCCTGATGGTTCATTCGGTCGGTGCCAATGCGTCGTCCTGGACTTGGCGCGGCACCGACCAAACCGGCCGGCCGCTCGGGCCGGGCCTATACTTCGCACGCTCGCTCGGCGCCGGAACCCTGAAGCTGGTCCTCGCCGACTAGAACAATGACCGCGTCGCTCGTCATCCTCCTGCTGGCTTTAGCCGCGCCGCCGACCCTGACCGACATCTGCAACTCCGCGCCGCCCACGGCCGGACAGGTGATTGTCAACGCCGACATCGCCGCCCAAGCACAGGACCCCTCTTCCGGACGCCTGTTCTACTCCTTGAACAGCCAATCAAGCTGGACCGAACTTCCGATGACGCGCCTAGTAGACCCGGGCTTTGAGAGCACCCACATGGCGACTTTTGCCGTCGGCAGCTCGGGTCCGGTCTACTACTACTTGCGGGCCTTCAACCAGACCAACATCGCCACCCAGAGCCCGTACAACTCAGGCAACACTTGGCCGCCGGGCATGAACCTGCTGGCACTGGCCGCGGACGACCCGACCGGCGATGCGATTGACCCGGAAGGGAACTGGGTTGACTTGACCGGCGCGTGGGTCGGCCGCTCAGCCGACAGATTCTACGGTTCACTCACGAACAACCACACAGGCTGGCCGCTCTACACCTTTCCCCAGCCTTGGTTCATCTACTCAATCGGGTTCGTGAACCCCGAGGCGCCGACCGACACCTATGCGTTCTCGCTCAGCTACGCCAACGTCCCGGGCGTGTTCACCACCGGCCTCTACCTCATCAACCGCTACACGGCCAGCTTCGAACGCATCGCCGACGCCGATGCCTCAACCAGCGGCAACCGGCTCCACCTGCGCTGCAACATCAGTGACCTTGTCAGCCACCCGAAGTTTGGGCCCTGGCCCAACACCGTAGGCTACCTCTCGGTCGCGGCCAACACCCAAGCCATCTATCCGCTTGGCGGTGCGGCCCTGCGCGACACCACCGCGCCAGCCGACTACTACGCCCTGCGCACGCCCGGGTTCACCGTCGGCCAGAACCGCGCACCGAGCCTCACCGATCCGGCGGTCAATCCGCGCACCGGCTCGCCCAACACCTTCTTTCTCTTCACGGTTACGTGGACTGACCCCGACTCAAACCTGCCGGCCGAACGCACGCTGGTAGTTGACGGCAACCCGTACTACCTGATTCCGAACCACCATCGGTACTGGGCTGGCGCTGCCTTCCGCCGCGCGCTCGCGAAGTTCACGCCGGGCTGGCACAGCTTCTTCTTCCGCTTCAGTGACGGCATGAGCCGGATCGAGAGTCCGACTGACAGCTTCTTCGTCGGCACCACCGACATCATCGGGACCGACGCGCCCGGCAAAGCGGGTCAGTTGCGCGCCCGCCCCAATCCGTTCAGCCGTCAGACGACCCTGGCCGGCGCTGCCCAAGGCCTGATTCTGATTACCGCGGCTGACGGTCGGGTACTGCGCGCAGTCAGACAGACGGGCCAAGGCTACGTTGACTGGGACGGTCAGGACACACAAGGACAGACCGTACCAGCCGGCGTCTACTTCGCATGCGACCCGGCAAGCAGGGCACCAGCCCTTGCCCTGCTCAAACTCTCCAACTGAGCCCAACGCCCCGGTTCCGAGACTGACCGCCCTTCTACTTTTCCTCCTTCCCGGCCGAAGCCTTAGAAAACCCGGGACTGTTCCAGACTGCGCCTCTGAGCGCAGCTTCCCTCCCGCCGTTCGCCGTTCGCTCTTCGCCTTCCGCCGTTCCGACTCTTGGCTCTTGGCTTCCGCCCTTCCCTGTCGTTCTGAGCGCAGCGAAGAAACCCCTCCTCCCCACGTAGCGTGGCCCAATCTCGGATTCGGGGCAAAGCGCTCCTTTGACGGCTAGGCTCAAACGGGGTATCATTATCCCTGTCATCTGAAAGGAACTGGAAAGTGAAAACTGGCTACTTATTGATTGCTCTCTGCCTTGTTGCCCTGCCGGCACTTGCCGGCCCGAACTGGCTCGCCCGCGTTGACGGCGTCACGCCCGAGGCGCTGACCCGGCTCGGGGTTGACGTCCTGATGGAACTCGACAACTGGTGTCTGGTACGCGTGTCTGATGCGACGCTCGACCGCTTCGGTACTGGTGTCAAACTCCTCGACCGCTCGCCTGAGGACAAGCTCTACGTCTTTGTCACGCCGGCCCGCAACTTCGACCGGGCCGCATTTCCGGCCTACGGCCGGGTGCTGACCGAAGACCGGCAAGGCGTCCTGCTCGCCACCACCGAGCAGCGCATCCTTGAACTGAACCGGCTGCCGGTTGCGCTCTGCCGTGTGCCGAAAGAGCCGATGGTGATTTCCGGCTCCGGCCAACAGCGGCCGGCCCTGCCCCAGATTGCCGACTCCTCGGTGCAGAGCCTTGTGGACCGGGTGAGTGCGGACTCAGTCAGGGGCTTTGTCCAGCGGCTGGTCGCCTTCTACACCCGCTACTCGACCACCGACTCCTGCCGCGCGGCCATGGCTTGGGTGCGCGACCAGTTCGCCGGCTACAACTGCGACTCGACCGCGCTCGAACTCTTCCGCTCCAACTATGCGCCCAATGCCATCGGGGTCAAACGTGGCCGGATCAACCCCCAGCGCATCTACATCATCTGCGGCCACACCGACAACACCTCGGACAACGCGCCCAACCGCTGCCCGGGTTCAGACGACAACGCTTCGGGCACCGCCGCGGTCCTCGAAGCCTGCCGGGTCTTCTCCGACGTCGAATTCGACAACACGGTCTGGTTCATCGGCTTCGCCGGTGAAGAACAGGGCCTCTACGGCTCAGACAGCTTTGCCGCCCGCTGCTACCGGCGCCGCGACTCAATCCAAGCCGTACTCAACTTCGACATGATATCCTACGGCCGGCAGAACATCGACACCTTCGAGGTCATCGGCAAACGTACCAACCCAAACTGCGAATGGCTGGTTGACTACTTCATCGCTCAGGCCGACACCTTCACCACCCTCAAGACCAGAAAGTCAATCGTCAGCTCCGCCCCATACTCCGACCACCACTCATTCTGGCAGCGCGGTTATGTCGCCTTCTGCGGCATCGAGCGCGACTTCACCCCGATGTACCACACCATCGGCGACACCATCGGTCCGCTCTACTACACCTACTGCGGCACCAACAACATCCCGATGGCAACCGAGGCAATCAAAGCCGCGGTCGCGTCAATCGCCAAACTCGCCGGCGCCCACATCACCACCGGCGCCGGCGAAGCCCGTGCCCCGCGGCGTCCAGCCCGCCTGACCCGCGTCTCACCATCGGTCGGCGCCGCGCCGTTTGTCATCGAGTTCACCCCGCCGCGCACCATCGACGCGCGGCTTGAGGTCTACGACGCGGCCGGCAACCTCGTCCGCACCCTCAGCGCTGCCGGGCCGGCTGTCTGGGACGGCCGCGACGAAGCCGGCCGCAAGTCTAGCCCGGGGATATATCTCTTCCGGCTCCTGGACGGCTTGGCCGGCTCTGCGGCCAAAGCGATTCTGGCCGAATAGCCGGCGGCCCGCTAGTTAGCAACGCGCACGGCAAATGCTGTGTGCGTTGCCGCGCACAAAACCGCGACTAAAGCCGAAACAACCGCAAACTCAAACGCCCAATCACTCGCAGCGACAACCGCTCGCTCAAACGCTTCAAGAACTTCTCCGGCAACCGCTTAGGCAAACGCACTGAAAGACAGGCAAGAAGACGCTTGAACTATCGCCCAAGCAGACGCATGCGCCGTCACTTCAGCCAAAACCCGGACAAACACCCGCTCAGCCTCGCCCTCAAACGCACAACCCATTACCGTGTAGGGGACGGCCCCTTCCCAATCCAGGTATACGGGCCCAAAACCGCAACTTACGCAACCAACCCCCGTTCTAACCCCTGTCTTGCCAAGCCGTTACGCCGCCGGAACAGCCAAGCTGCTTATGCACTACACGACACCGGCAAGGCCAACGGCAAATCTATCTAGAGGTCTCGGTTAGGGTCTATGGCCCTGGCTCCGAGCGCCAGCAGGTTCTGGTTGTAGCGTGAGTCGAAAGTCAGTAGCAGCTTGCCGGCAGCGACGGCCTCCTGGCACAGTGCCTCGGTCTTGCCGCCAGGCTCGGCATAGGCGACAAAGACGCGCTCGGCCAGTGCTACCACCAGCCGGTTCCGAACAAGCGCCTTGTCTTCGGTCATGCGCCTCTGACCAACGGGGAATGGCGAGAGTAGCAGCAGCCGACCTGCCTCGATTGCCTGTTTGTACTTCGGCCCAAGCCGCATCTTCTCGATACTTCGCGCCGGGCACCAGACAATCGGCCCCTTCCCGCGCAGCAGTATGTCGAGACACTCCTTGTCCATCGGCGCGTGAAACCCGCTGACGACGCCGACCCCCCTGTCCCCGAGTTCCTTGGCCAGATCGAACAGCTTGAGTATCAACTCGCCCGGGCATTTGACGGAGCAGAAAAGAGCGAGGAGAGGGCTCTCAATCAGAGCTCGGTCGCCAACGCTTGTGGCCGGCGCACCCGCAACGACCAGAGGCCCAACATCATTCCGGCGACTGGCGCGGCTGGAACGTACACTCACGCAGGTAATCGGCATCCAGTCGGATGAACCGGTCACAGACTCGCTGCAGCTCCTGCGAGCGGCCGGTCTCGAAATAGGCATTCTCAACATGCTTGCCGAGGTCCTTGACTGCCTCCACGGCGATGCCGAAGTCGCCATCGCCCGACACGAGAATTGCCGTGTCGTAGGCATTGGAGACCGCGTACCTGAGCATGTCAACGGCGATATTCACGTCCACGCCCTTCTCGACCACCGTGCCGCCGCGCCGCATGAGCCGCCCGAGCTTCACTTGGAAGAAGTCCAGATGGTTGAGCCGTTCGATGAACCGTTGCTGGTCCGCGTAACGCTGCTCGCCGTCCTCGCGCCGCACGACTGCGGTGTAGAAGTAAACGCGAATGAGCTGACGGTCCCCAACCAGTTTGCGCGCGAACCGGGCTAAGTCAACGTTCGTGCCGGGTGGCAGTACGCTACGGCAGCCGTGGTAGAAGTTACTTCCATCAATGAAGATAGACACTCTGGGTGGCATTGTCATCCTCCCTTCTCTTCTCCATAGAAACAGCCGGAGGTTGCAGAGCAACCTCCGGGTGGTAATTGGCCGCCATTGCGCAGCAAGGGCGGGGGTTAATACACATATATATTAGTCACCAAATCCGGCGTGTCAATATCGGGCACGACTTGCTGCTCTCCTGCCCTTGCCCGATACTGCGGGCCCGTTCGCCGAAAGAAAGGACGACTGGGTTCGGATTAGAAAGGCTTGGGTCGAACCGCAAGGCGATTCGTCCCAGACGCAACCAATGGTAGCCCGAACCGAGGCACTGTCAAGCACTTTCGGAATCCTCTCCCGCCCCTCGGCCCGTGCGGTACTTGATGTCGTAGTTGATGATGAAGTCCAACTCCTCGTCCGTGAACCCGTAGTGCTTCGCCAGGACTTGGTCAATCTTGTCGATGATGGGCTTGGACAACCCGGGGTAGAACTCGTCGTATCTAACACGCCCCGTCGCTTTGTACTCACATTCCTTGCGGACTGCTCGGGCTTTGTAATCTCGCATGAGTTCATCCGTAAGTCGGGTCAGCGAATCAGTACTGCCTGCTGACATCTGGTCGAGGCTGGAAGGGAAACTCTCGATCTCTCGCGCATTCAGATGCCGCCCGTCTGAAAGCAGGATGTACCACCAGTAGAACACCGAGCTGTTCAGAAGAGCAGTTGCCACTCGCGCGGCGGTCGCAGTGGCGAAACAGATAGACTTGACCTGAGTCGACACATGTCTCCCTCGCGCTTCGTTCCAGAAGTACGGAACGAAGTCCATCGCTCTGACCCAATATTGTGGTGCGTTATGGTAGTACACCCTGTTGCTCGACCTGGGATGCATGGCCACAATTAGCCGCCTAAACCCTGCAAGCCGCCGGAATACCGCTTCGGGTACGCCGGGACCTAGCTTGGGTATTGCGCCCGGGAGAAGTTTGTCACTAACCCGGGCGAATGCTATCTGGCTGAAGAGAACGCTCCGGGCCTCGGTGCGCCATCGGTTGTACCCTGTCGTATATACATCGTGCTGCGCCTGCCTGCCTCTTACGTTCAACACTATTGTTGCCCTGATGTGCTGTAGACCACCAAAGAGACGACCGGGACGGTCATCGAAGTTGGCAAACCAGAGAGCAGAGCTGCGCTTGGTCGCCGCTTTCTGCAGGGGAATCATCCTGTCGGTGCAGACTATAGGGAGTTGCACAATCATCCCGACTCTGCCGGCACGTCGCTGCAGGTCGTAGCACCGCTCCAGCACGTATGCATACAGATTGCCACAGTCTTGTGTCGTATACCCCTTGATAGTGTAATCGCCGCTGACCTCTCTGTACTCAACATACGGCGGATTTCCGACGATGACATCGAAGCCGCCGGACTTCATGATGCCGTAGAACTCGATGAACCAGTGGAACGGCTTGTGAGA